>Ga0325414_1008830_pt1 | contig 10658 bp, 7 predicted proteins | sample PopdelMetagenome_8_FD_206183 | JGI IMG/M metagenome (GOLD analysis project Ga0325414, IMG submission 206183) | Populus deltoides microbial communities from Bellville, Georgia, United States - Leaf-PdKOR-R3 | ecosystem: Host-associated > Plants > Phyllosphere > Phylloplane/Leaf | place: USA...
CAATTCACTCACCCCCCCCCCCCCCCCCCCCCCCCCCCCCCGCCCCCCCCCCCCCCCCCCCCCCCCCCCCCCCCCCCCCCCCCCCCCCCCCCCCCCGGTGTTTCATGCTTACCATGCACTCCATGTTCTTCACCATTGGTTATAAGGCGTGCATAAACAACAGCGTGTGTGGAAACTTTACCCAGTCCTCCAGGCCACCACTGCAAAACAAAGAGCAGTAAAGATAGAATCCTTCTCCAGTAAGAAGAATAAAAACTCTTGATCCTGTTTTGGTTCAATATTCCACGCTTGCGCCAAATTCAATTCCATGCATCACATGGATGTTCGATCACATTAGCAGATAATATGAACACTTCTCTCCAGTCTCCGTACATGATATTAAGATCAGTCTCATACATTATCTCAAACTAATTAGTTAGGCTCTTAATGAGCAATTTACTTACTTTGCTTGATGTCAATGTAGGACTATGAATGACAAACTCATCCTTGTCAGGATCAAAGGTTGCAGTTGTTTCAAGCCCTTGAACATTGGATCCATGACCAAGTTCAGTTTGTGCATAGCAGCCAATTATCTGCATCTTATATGCCAATGGCAACCACTTCTGTTGCTGCTCTTCAGTGCCTTGTCCTTTAATAGCAGGTACAAACATTCCCTGCCCAATGCCAACCCCACCCACACACACAAGAAAAGAGAAGAAAAGGAAAAGAAAATATCTCAGAGGCCTTGTCTATAATCCTCAAGAAAATGAACGTGGAAAAGAGCACCTCGACCTTTAGATATCAAATCAACAAACATATTGAAAGAAACAAAAAATGCAAAACAAGGTGTAGATTGCAGAGCTTACCCAATGAAGATCAGTAAAAGCAGGCTCATCCACGAAAAACCTTAGCCTACCAGCCTCTTCTTCTGTAACAAAACAACTTCCAAAGCTAAATCATAAAAAAAAGGAAGATTTTAAGGGAAGGGAGTAGCAGCATTGCAAAACAATGTCAAATCCCAGGTTAAAGCCGGACGGACCAGTAAGGCGAAGCTCAATGATACGTTTCCATGCATAAGTTGCTTTCCTCAGAGTGTTTTTGAACAATTCTTTCCTCCCTAACCGACTCCTGTTATCCTTTTGAAATGCCTGCAACAAACTCAAACCAATTGAATTAGATGAAAACAATTACTCTCATCAATGGGTAATAATAATAATAATAATAATAATAATAGATGACAAAAATTGAGCTAAATGAACATAACATAAACTTAGTCTAAAGAAGCAATTAGCCCTCCAATTCCAAAGAAAAAAGGAAAGAAGAATACCGGATCGGAGGCCACAAGACGAGCCATGCGATCTGAGACTTCAAACGCGTGGCGAGAACCAGCCCACACGATCTTCATGGCGTCCACATCGAACTGCTTCTTGCTCCTCTCGTGAGGCAGGATATCCACTCCTTCCATTTTCTTTTCTTCGTTTTTTTAATTCTAGTCTAAGAAATTCAATAAATTCTTGCAAACAAATCGAAAACTACCAGATTCTACGAAGTAGGAAAGAGAGAGGGAGAGAAGGAGCTCAGATATGTTTGATTCGGTGGTAGAGTCGTAGAGATTGAGGAGCGCTCGCGCACATGGATATATATATAAAGCAGGCAAAAAAACCACATGGATATTCGATGATTTGGATGATATAGTGCTTTTCTAGACGCTCTTTTGACAAGTACGTGTACTATTACGTTCACATCGGTGTGGACTTTGAGATCCTTCGTTGTAGTTCATCCTCCTAGGCTTTCCCACGATGCCCTTTTTTTTTTTTTTTGGTCGGAGGAAACCCAACCCATTCCGTTTTGTTCCTTGTTTTGATTTAACTATAACTTAGTATCTGTATTTTATAAATAATAACTAATTAGTCCTTTATTTTTCAGAAACCTTATATTCTCGTCTATTTAGCGTTCTTTTCTAATTTGATTTGTTTTTTTTAAATAAATAGAAAAATAAAATAAGAAGTAGATGATTTCAAAAGATTGATTAGAAAATAAAGTATTTTTCGAATAAAATGTTGTTAAATTGAGCATGGTCAACAATACACAAGGGAATAATTGATTATTTATTTTGTTATCTATTGTTCTTCATTCCAATAACTCTCTGTTTTATATATATATATATATATATATAATGTGTGTTGTGATTCATTATGGAGTCATTTTTTTATATTAAGTTAATTTTCCAAACAGTAATATTATTTTGCAAATTATATATTGGGATGTAACATTATTATTATTATTATTTTAGTCTTTAAAGGGTGTAGCGTGATGGCAAAGGGTTTGAGATCTGCACAGCAGGTCTCGAGTTCGAGTCAGGGCGTACACCTCTTATAAGAGCCTGGGACAGCCGGGGTTTTACTCCCTCACCTGGGGCCACAAAGTGGGCATTCCGAGGGTGTGGTTTCCTCAAATCCAAAAAAAGTCCTCAAGAGGCGTAGCGTGGTGGCAAAGGGTTTGAAATCTGCACAGCAGGTCTCGAGTTCGAGTCAGGGCGTGCACCTCTTGTAAGAGCCTGGGACAGCCGGGGTTTTACTCCCTCACCTGGGTCAACAAAGTGCGCTTTCTGGGGAGGTGAGGTTTCCTCGAATCCAAAAAAAAAATATTATTTTTTTCCATTTTAATTAAAATTATTTTTTTATATAGTGTCATGAATTACATGTTTTAATCAAATGAAAGTATTATAATGACATTGACATACTGGAATTTACCATTGCAAGTTTTGCTGAGAACATAAAAATTTCATTCCTCCACGGAAGTGTAGTCCGCGAGGAAAAGTCCAACGTTCTTACGTGTTCTCTCTTATCTTTCCATCGGCCCTGCCCCATACGTTGTACAAGTCAAAGTAGCGTGGCTGCTGCCTAGTCAATGATGCCCTTCGTGTTTGTCTCCGTGGTTGGTTGATTCTGTTTTTAAAGTAAATTACAGAAAAAATCATTTAATAAAGTATAAAACGTGGTTTATTGTTTATGAAACCTGATATATTTTGTAATTAAAATATAGGTTAATCGAAATTTAATTCATATTGCATTGTTTATTTTTGTGAAGTTAATAATGAAGAATGAATTAATTCACTCTTTTTTAAAGTCAGATCAAAGTATTAATAACTTTATTTATTATAATTAATTTTGTATATAATTAAACAGCAGTAGAAATAAATAAATATTTAAAAATTAATTGAATAAAATAACAGAAAAAAATTTATGATGTAAGGTTTGCACATATTAAAAAAACATTATTATTTTATATGAAAACTAAGTAAAACTATATGATATCTAACCAAATACTAAATTTAAAAGTTGAGAAATGGATATGAACATAAATATTTAATTTTAAAACATGAACTATAGACTTAATTGTCTTTAATAATTTTATTTTTTAAAGCTAATATTTTATTTAATAAAAAAATACATGCATAGTAAAGCGATTAAATAAAATTAAAAAAAAAAATTAAATAGGACTACATAAAAAAAATTTAATATTAAAAATCAGAGCCTAAATTGGAAGGTTCTTTCCTTGAATATTCTCTTTACTTAGAGCGTGTTTGGTATTGCGGTAGCGGTTGTGGTTGTGGTTTAAAAAAAATTGTTTTATAAAAAGTACTTTTAGTTGAGGTTGGTTTGAAAAAATAGGTGTTTGGTTAAAACTGTGGTTGAAATTGAGGTTGAAGAAAAAGTAGTTTTAATGTGTTTGGTTAAGAATGCTTTTGAAATTGAGATTATAAAATAATTTTAAAAAATATATATTAATATTGATGGTTTTTAATTTAAATATTATGGATTTAACTATTGCTATTATATCATGAAATAAATCACACTTTATATATAAAAAAATAACTTTAATAAAAAACTATTTACAATTTCATTACGTACAAAATTAGTGAAATTAATTAAGTATACTGGTTTAAAAAAAAAAAAAACTGTTTGGTGAACAGTGGAGCCATGCTCCACTGTTCACTACAGTAGCATCATTTCACCGCGCAGAAAGCAGGCAGGAGCTGCTTCTCATTTTCTCGTGTTTTAAACGCTGCAGCACGTGGGACCCAGTGAATAGTACTCGCATTCATGTGTTACCAAACAGCTTGTAGCTTCAAATCGCAGGAAACGTGGACGCCACCACGTTGCCAAACGGACTCTTAGTAGAAAACAGAGCCTAAAAATAAAAACTCGGTGTCTTAGATTAATATCATATTTGGAAATGTAGTTATGGTTATTTAGTAAAGTGATTTTTATTTAGAAATGTAATAAAATAATATTTTTATATTTTTTAAAAATTATTTTTGATATTAAAACATCAAAATAATCTAAAAACATCAAAAATATTAATTTAAAATAAAAATAAAAAAATATTTTTTTAAAAAAATATTTTTCAAACAAAAAAAAATAAACAGTATATAAGACACAAGCTTCGAAACTTTTCCCATTACTCTACTACGAGTATTTTGTGGGAAGATTCGCTGCCTTAAGTTTTTTGGGAACAAAAACATAGTTTTTGGAGTATGAGTGATTATGAGTACTCCATTTCCTCGAACATGCTACCCATTACATTAAATATTCTTTTAATGTAAACACGGTAAAATGGAAGTTTAAATAATAAATCTCTTTTAATATGCTACCAATTTCCTTGAACAGCTTTTGATTAAATTTTTTTTATTCATTAGTATATCTAAATTTTTTAAAAAAATCTTATCATTAAAAAAATCATTATCTCATTATATTAACACTTTTGCCCTCAGCTGAGTGACCCCATCTTTTTCCTGCTGAGTTCTCTTGTTAGTCTGGGTTAACATTGAGGATGCTATAATATATGGGTTGCAGGTGTTTTAGAGTGTGTTTGATATTGTGATAGTGGTTGTGATTTAAAGTGTGTTTTGCTTAGAATTGTATTAAAATAATATTTTTTTATTTTTTAAAAATTATTTTTAATAAACATATTAAAATTAAAAAAAAAACTTGATTTGCACAGCTTCTGACCCGCACTTGGACGCTCTACCCGAGTATCCTCTTATGACCTTCCACTGGACTCAAGCGCACCTGTGTTACCCTTTTCGGCCCAGCTCCCTTCACAGGCCCTTAATCCTTCATAGCTGGACCTCGCAGGACATTATAATCCTTTTCCTCAGATGTCCTTTTCCTCAGACCTCGCAGAACAATATCAGCGATCCTCGTTTTCATATTGAACATGAACAAGTTGTTGCCCTATCATGTCAGTTTTTTAAACTGCAGGGGGTGGGTTTCTGATTCCCAACACTTTATCTCGAAAGGAAATCCTCCCACCTTGAATCTGTTCGTTTGATAATCCGCTAATATCAGGTGGCTTTGCTGGGATAGTTTCACTCTCTTGTGCCCTCTCTGTAAACTCGACCTCCATGATTTTCAAGTCTAAGTTGTTCTAAATGTTACAATAACATACTGAGAGTTACACACTAGCTTAGAACATCAAGCAAACCGGGGGCAAAAAAACCTGAAACCATGATGTCATCCGGTCCATGTGAGAAATAAAAGGTTTTACCTTTTCATTCATCCCATCATTGATGAGCAATTATTTTGAAGTTGAAGAACAACAACTAAATTGGTGAAAAGGCGGTTATAAGGAGAGTTGAATGCGTGAAATCATGAATCGAAGATTTTCTTGGAAGGTATTGATTGATTCAACTGTGAGCAGTTCCAGTACATCAATGAATTGCTACCGATTACTGCTCTTTCCTTGTGCTCTTGCATATTTTCTACTTGTATAATGACTAGAGAAAAGAAAAAATCGAACACCATTGCAAGCCACGGACTATTTGATTTTTACAATTTATCTTTATTTATTTTTAGTTTGAAAGGGCAATTTTTTTTTCTTTGAGTTTTTTTTTCCCCTATAAAATTCACTATGTTTCAAACAAATATTTTAGTCATTGAGATTAATGGTCATCTCATCTAAAATCATGTCTTATCTCTTTTATAGTTCATTTATCAACAATATTCTGACTTAAACATTATAGCATGGGTGTGTCTACTATATCAAATCATGTTTATTCTTAATATCATGGTCATTGATTCTTTAAATAAGATTTGAAACTATTTTTAAATCTTATTCTACCTTGCGCAAGTAGTATAATCAATAGTATTTAAGAACAAATAAAACATTTTTCACAATACACTTAGATGATGAATCATCTCTTGATTACTTAAATACTTTCATATAGTTCATATTATACGTAATACATGCTCATTTGTTACTCTTGATTCGGATAACGTGTAGTAAGATCAAAATATAACACTCTCTATATAAGATAATTTAGTGATTTCAAATCTAATAATCACTTACACAACTATCACATAAGCCTTTCCATGGACACGGGTGATTTGTCCATATAAAATTCTCATGCGAGTCAGTTCAATGTAAATGTCATCCGACAAACACTTATATATTACTTTTTAAGTATCTCTCATACTTCAACTTATAAGAACAACTACTTCCTTTCATAAAATATATATATATATATATATATATATATAATATCAGTCTCAATAGCTCTAATTAATATTCAGCTTTGATACAATGAAAATCTCATAATTATAACTAACTTTATAATTTTCTTTGCAAAATATTTTTGTCTCAACAATTTTATCTTTACTCTAGATTCATTAATTAAATATTAAATTTATTAATAAAATATTTAATGAATATTAAAGATAAATAAACCCTTATTAATAAGTTTTATATATACACACACAAATATAAAAAAAAATCAAAATCACATCTAGCCAACTAATTAGCTACAAGACATGTACAATAATACTTACTTCTCCCCTTCATGAATTGCCCAAGTCCAACATGCATTTATGTCCATCTCATATAAATCACCAATTGCATCTCTTTTTTGTGCCGCAATCACCAGCTAACATGCTACCTGCATCTCGCTAACTCTAACAATTTCGTACTTCAAGAAAACTTTGTCTTTCTTATATTTAAACTTCTGTACCTCTCTTTCCTCTCATGGCTCCCAAGAATACTGTCACTGATGCATCCACTATAAAAGTTATGAGCAAAGGAGCATGGACGGCTGAGGAAGATAACAAACTAGCTCACTGCGTTGAAGTTCATGGTGCAAAAAGGTGGAAAACAGTTGCACTTAAATCAGGTCAGTCCCAGTCCCAGTTTTCCTCGTAAAACAGCTAGCCCCGTAAATTTTAGCAATTACATTTTGCCAGGGTTTCGAACAGTTAGTACTATTTTTTTGTGCTCTATATATGCTAGCTAGACGGACCTCCATCTTTTCTTATATTTTTCAGGTTTAAATCGATGTGGAAAGAGTTGCAGATTGAGATGGATGAACTATTTGAGACCTAACATCAAGAGAGGCAACATATCATATGACGAAGAGGACTTGATTATCAGGCTCCATAAGCTGCTAGGAAACAGGTTAATTATTCTCTAAACCCCGGACCACTACTCTAATTACGAGAGCTATACGTCCTGATATAAATGTTCATTCTATCTTTTGCCGTGCGTCTTCGAGCACTATCGTCTAATATGATAGCAATTAATTTGAGCAGTTTTTTGACATGTATATATATATAGGTGGTCACTGATTGCTGGGAGACTTCCAGGACGAACAGATAATGAAATTAAGAACTACTGGAATTCTCATTTGAGCAAGAAAATTATAGATCAAACTCAAAAGGAGAAAATGCCAGATCAACCTTCCACGCCGCTAGCCACCATGCACCAAAAGACTTCGGATGCCATTCAGGTCGAGGAAGAGGGCAGCGCTAGAGAAGCATGGAACTTGGAGACTGGGAACTTTGATGTCGACGAGTTCTTTGACTTCTCCGCTGAAGGATTTTATTGGGTTGATAAATCTCTTCAACTTGATGGGGATTCTGTGGCTCACCGATCGTGAAGAATTGAGCAATGTAACAAAGTGGTGTTTGAAAATATGATAAAAAAATAATAATAATTTTTTTTTGAAAATATATTTTTTTATTTTTTTAAATTTATTTTTGAGATTCATATATTAAAATAATACAAATACACAAAAAAATTAATTTAAAATTAAAAAATTTAAAACTTTTTAAAAACATAGTTGAACCCGCAAGATGAAACACTTTCCATGTTTTCTCCTTGAGCTAAAAGGGTGATATCTAAAGTAAAGCCAGAATTAATTATAAAAGTTGCTCATTTTAGATAGTTTAAGAGCCTGTTTGTTTTTGCGTTTCAAAAGCGTTTTTGACAAAATTTAAAAAATTTTTATTTTTTTATTAACTTCAAATTAATATTTTTTTAGTGTTTTCAAATCATTTTGATGTGCTGATATCAAAAATGATTTTTAAAAAATAAAAAAACATCATTAGCATGTATTTTGGCACGAAAAACTATTTGAAAAGCAACCGCAACCACACTGCCAAACACACTCTAACTAGATTGGTGGCAGCACAATACGGCGGGGTGTACTAATATTTTTGCAACCCAGAAAAACATAAGTTTAAGAAACGGTTATATTTTTAAAAAAATAAAAACAAAAATTGACAATCGAGTTAAACCTTAATTAATTTAAGAATTGATGTGTTAATAACATTACAGAAATGATTTACGAATAAATTCTTTATATTAAATTTCATACAAATTGATGTGTTAATAAAAAATAAATAAATTTGTAACTGTTAAAATATAGGTCTATGAGTTTTAAATAGTTGACATCCTGTGAAAAAAATAATTGCCACTTGTTTTGTACTAAAATATTGCATGAAGAGTCTTTTCTTTTGAAAATATTTATAATTAAAATGCATAAATATTAAATATGAGATGCCATGAATTATCCTATTACAGCTATTGGGGTACAAAAGACATGTAAGTTTTTGCATCAAATAGTTCATTTATCAGCACCGAGAGAGAAGGCCAAATCTCATTCATTTAATTCCCCTTTCTCATGCGGTTGGCTTCATTCACTCCTTGGAATTAGAAATTGATTCTACAACCACCTGTTTGTCCCGGAATCGGTGTAAAATTGTTACGGACAACCGCGAAGGATGCTCTACCGTCTTCTCTACACAAGAAATCTGGAAATGTAAATTTTCATAACAAACCTTTCATCATTGAAAATTAGGCAGTGTTTGTTATTCTAAACAAAGATGAACTCGGCAATATTATTTTTTTGTGAAGTTGTTTGGTGTGATTTTATTAAAATTAATTTTTATCCTGTTTAAGGCTATTTTAGTTGAGAAATTTGAGTTCCACTAAAAAAGTAGGACAAACTTATCAAATTATTTGCACAAGGGGTCAACATGGGGCAAGGATTGGGATCACAAAGCGGTTTGACTATTGACTCGGGTCAATGTAAGGATAAAAATAATTATTATTGTATTTTTAAAAACTTACTTGGGGTCGACCCGAGGCAAGGATTGGGTCACGGGTTGGGTTGATTATTGACTCGAGTCGACATAAAAATAAAAATAATTATTATCATAACTTTAAAACCCTTCAAGGATCGACCTGGGGCTAGGTCCTGGTCGCGGGTTGAGTTGACCATTAACCTGGATCAATATAAAAATAAAAATGGTTCTTATTATAGTTTTAAAACTTAACTAGGGGGTCAATCCAAAACAAGGTTCAAGCCACGGGACGGGTCGATCATTGACTCGGGTTAACGTAAGGAAAAAAATAGTTATTATCATAGTTTTATAACCTGACTCGGGGGGTCAACCCGGAGCAAGGCTTGGGTTGACCATTGACTTATGCCAACGTAAAGATTAAAGTGGTTATTATCATAGTTTTAAAACTAAACTTTGAGATCAACCCAGGGCAAGACTCGAATCACACGTCAGTAGGGTCAACCCGAGTTGATCCAAATTAACGTATGGGTATAAAAAAATAGTTATTATCATAGTTTTAAAATATAACTCAGGAGTCGACCTAGGATAAGGCTTGAGTCACGGGTTGAGAGGGTCATCTCAAATTAAAAAAAAAAATCAATGCAACCTTATTTTGACAAAAATAAATTTAAAAGTCATTGAATCTTTTTACCTATATATTATCTCGTGTCGATTTAAGTTTTTGACCGAGTCAGATCAGATCAATTCTTTTTTTAATTTTTTTCTTAAACCTAAATGGATTGAGGCTTCAAGTCAACTAGATCCCGTCTAATATCACCAAATTCAAAATAAAACAAATTGTTCATTCCAATTCAATACTCGCCACACACATGATAAGATAATTATTTATTCACTTAGTTATGTCCTGTCCAATCAATACTTTCCAACATGCCAAACACCACATTAAAGGATGATCAGAAACACGAAATTCTTGACACAAGCTTTTTCTCCTCAACATTCCTTCTATTATATCAAACTTGCCGCGCTCTATGTATGATTGTAAGTATGGGAGTCATTAGATTCGAGTTTTCCAAGTACCTGTTGCAAGAGCCAACAGCTCCAGCTAACAGACACATATCAGCTTACGAGTTACAAATGGCGCAGCTGCCATTTTACATATCGCTAAGAATTAAACGTTTGGTTCAATCATTTTGTATGCGAAATCCGAGCTCCTCCGTTTCATGGTATGGGAGTCCTGGGAGTGGTGACAAAACACCAACATAATGGAGCAGGCTATATATAGGCCGGACCAAATATTAATCCTAGGTTCAATAGCAC
>Ga0325414_1008835_pt1 | contig 10657 bp, 5 predicted proteins | sample PopdelMetagenome_8_FD_206183 | JGI IMG/M metagenome (GOLD analysis project Ga0325414, IMG submission 206183) | Populus deltoides microbial communities from Bellville, Georgia, United States - Leaf-PdKOR-R3 | ecosystem: Host-associated > Plants > Phyllosphere > Phylloplane/Leaf | place: USA...
TCCTTCGCAGCCCCTCGTCCTTTTCTAACTCCAGATTTACTCAAATATGCTCATGTGAAAAAAAAAAAAAGTAATTTTACTCGCAAATCAAATTAATTTTTTTATATAAAAAAATATTTTAATTTTACTAATATGTTTTGTAGTAAAAAAATTTAAACCTTATAAATTGATCAAATATAACCCAGTTAATTTGACAAATCTAAAAATAACTCGAAAATTATTAAAAGCGTAGTTTGATTAAAAAAAATTTAAATAACATGTTTTTTTAAAAAAAATATTAAAACGAAAACATATTTGAATAGACTGGGGTCAATCTAGGTTAACCTACGAAATTTACGGCTCGGATCATGAGATCAAGATAACCCTATAGAAAGTAAATCAAAATCAAATATAAAACTTAATTCTCAATTAAATGTTGAAGCATGAAATTGAAAAAAAATATATATTAAAAAAAAGACTACAAAACATACAACTCGAGTCAACTCGGGTTAATTTGTCAAAATTACAATTCAGGTCATGTGACTATAATAACTTTATACAAAGTAAATCAAAAAAAAAATATAAAACTCAATTTTCAATCAATCCAATATTAAAGAATTAAGCAATTGAAAAAAAATTAAAAAAATTAGGTTAATCAGGGTTAACCAGTCAAACTCATAACTTAGGTTGTAAACCCTTAAAAAAAAGTAAATAAATAAATAAATAATTGGGTTAATGATTAATAATTAAAATAAGAGTTTTAAAGACAAAAAAAAACCATCAATTAATATTTTTTTAAGCTAAATCACTTTTCAAAAAACCATCTAAAAAAATAAAAGTTGTGCCAAACACCCCTTAAAGTCATTACCCTGCCTCGAGTAAAATTTGGCGTTTTACATTAGAAAGAAAAAGAAGGAAGGCTTTAAACAGGAGAATCCAATTGAGAAACGTACAATACAAAAGAAACCTAATCGAGAAAGTTAATAATTTGAGGACTATATTACAATAAAAATTAGGAAAATGTAAATAAAATAAAATAAATAAAGAAAAACTGGGAGCAAAATAATAAATAAAAAAATCGGTCTTTGTCACTTCTCCAAACTCTTGTCTGTTAAGTTAGTTTGCTTTGGCTTCTTAAATACGGCGCCGTTTATGGAAGGGAGAGTAGTTTGTTTTCGGCGGTTGTCGTTTTGCCTTTTTAGCATTACTTCTCTCATCAACTTTCTTTCATTGAGATATTCTTTGCTTTATCCAACTACATCGGTTTTTTTTTTTTTTAGTTTATCCAATTGCTAAAATCAATAATTTGAGGACTATATTGAGAATTGGTTCGTAGTTGGGAAATTTTGTATTTTTCATACAAAAAAATCCAAAATGATTTTTTTTTTTAAATTCATCTAATTTTTTCCCCTAAGAAATCATAATTTCCAGATTAAAAAATTGTATATAAAAAAATAATTCTCAAAGCCTTTATAAATCATGTTCTTGGACTTCCTCTAAGAACTAATAATAATTATATTTTTAAAAAGCATGATAAATATCTATTTCATGATTCCAAGCTTTTTTTTCCTCCTTGGACCATGTTCTAAATTAAAATTTAAAGTCTGCATTTCCTAGCCATCCACATCAAAACTAAAAAAATTAACGTCTCATATTAATTAATAAAACCAAACTATAAAATGCAACTAATTATAACTTATTACCATAAATTTTATTTGTATGCTTAAAAAATTTAGCCAAGGTAGAAAATTCAAAGACGAAAGGGTGTTTAGGAGTGTGGTTGCGGTTGCTTTTCAAAGTGCTTTTTACTTTGAAATATATTAAAATAATGTTTTTTATTTTTAAAAAATTATTTTTGATATTAGTATATCAAAATAATCTAAAAACACCAAAAAATATTAATTTGAAGCAAAAAAATAAAAATATTAAATTTTTTCAAAAAAAATTTTGAAATATAAAAATAAATAGAACCAAATAACTAGCCCCGTCACATATATGCCCAAATGGGCTAACCTAAGCTAACCATCTACCAATGCTCATCAATTATCTGAATTGAGTCTCCAAAGTAGTAGACATTCTTCAATTGAATCCCATCATCAATTCCTTTTAACATGAGTAATGTTGTTTTTTTTGGAAAAAGAAATAAGAAGCAAGATTTTAAAAAAGAACACCCAATAAAAAATTATATTACACTTTAGGGATTGAGTTAAAAATGAATAATTGGAGGACCATATCGATACTAAATTTAAACTGAAGGACTAAATCAAAACTATACTTAAAATGGATTTCCACTACCATAAAGCACGCCCACTACCCCCCCTTGCATTCTCTCTTTGCATGATTGTATTTTGGCACTTAAGAAAAACACCAAGGACCACATCGAGACTAAATTCAAGATTGAAGGACTAAATCGAAACTACCCTTAAAGTAAATTTACACAAAAAACGCACGCTTCCGCAGCACTCCCCTCACTCTATCTTGCATGCTTGTGTTTTTGGCACTTAAAAAACCCCAAGGACCACATCGAGACTAAATTCAAAATTAAAGGACTAAATCGAAACTATCCTTAACATTAAACTCCAATAACGCACGCTTCCCCACCACCCCCCCTACAATCTCTCTTGCATGTTTGTGTTTTTACTTTTTAGGCACTAAAAATAGCCCCACAATCTCTATTATACTATAAACACGAACACAAAAATCCAAACTTTATTCGTTGGTCATTGGATGGAATCCTATCTCTCTCTCGTCTCCTCTTGAAAGGGAGGCTGCTTTAGACTTCTCAGATACGGTGGCGGTTGTGAAGGGGAGTTTGACAGAGTGGGTGAGTGTTTGATGGGGTTTAGTTATTGCTGTAGTTGTCCTTTTAGCATTACTTTCCCTCGTCAACTTTCTCTCCTGTCTTTGAGAGATATTCTTTGCTTTATCCAACTACACAGGGCTTCTTTTTCTTTTTTCTTTTTAGTTTATAAAATAAATCAGAAAAGGGTCTCCTTTTTTTCCATCTTTTGGGGTCTCTCCTGCTGCTGCTCTTTTGTTCCGTTAAAATGAAGACTCTTAGTTGTGTAAGCTCTTTCTATCCCTCATGCACACACGCAGATTTTGGTGGGTTTCGGATGATTTCTTCCCTTTCTTTTTGTTTAAATTTTGGGAACTGGTTGTGAACTTGACTAGCTGTAACTCTCTCTCTCTCTCTCTCTCTCTCTCTCTACGTGTGTGTGTGTGTTGGTGTTTTCATAGTTGATGATGGTTGCTTTTGTTTTACTTTATCTTAATTAGAAAGGGATAACTGGGAAAGTATGACTTTTTGTCCCTTCTGTGTTTGGTTGCTGAGAAAGTTTGAAATTCTTGTATTTTTATGGGTTTTTTTTTTGTTTTTTATTACAAGATCCCTTGGAAAAAGCCTCAAATTTTTATTGTCCATGTAAATCCAAATTGAACTTCCAAGTTCAAATTTTTTAAAGGCCAAGTGGTAATAAAACAAAGACCTTTTCCTGTAGCTGTAATTGAAGAGGTTTTACTTGCAATTCTCTCTGTCCCTTTAGTTTTCTTCCTTTCGTGGGTGGGGGATGGTTGGATACGAACTGTTATCCCATAGGAATTGTAATCTCATGAAGAACTTTAAAATGTTTATATGCTCAGTTGTCTAAACTTTGTATCGTAACTGACTTGTATGCCAATTTCAAATTTTGACAAAAAGACTTTGGTCTCTAGCTATTCAGTTTTCTAGTTGATGACTTACAACCGCTTCTTTCTCGTTACCATGCCCTGCTAATGCTTCGACCCGGCTTCGCTTACGTGCTTAGCTTAGCCGTCAGTTCCTTTAGCACAACCCATTACTATTCTATTATATGAAAAATCACAATGATGATACTGCTATTCTTAGATTATGGGCTTAAAGTTTAGAAACCAGACTATGGATTTCGAGCTTTAGAGCAGTCGTTTTCTACTCTGTTATTTAAGTTCTTGGATGACAAGATGAAGTTGTCCGTGATATGCTTCACTAGCTGACCATTTTACTTGATATCAGTTCAAGATATGATTTTTATTTTTCCAACAGTGCATTCCTTTGCTAATATTTTCGTATTTCGGTAGTCTATGGCTTGATGATAGCTTTCTGGTTCCGTTAATTGTTGATTGTTTGGGTATCAAGGCTACCTTTTCTTTTCTTTTCTTTTCTCTTCTTTTTTCTTTTTCTTTTTCTTTTTTGGCCGTGGAAAAATAGCATGAAAGATTTCTGAGGTCACCTGAACCTCAGTATGTTTCTATCGATTGTTTCGTGACAAGTAGTGTCACTTAGTATTGATTATATTGACTTTTATATTTGGACACTGATGTTACTCAATGGGTTTGCAGCCAATTTTGGTTCTTATTTTATTTTATTATAATTAAAGAGGGATAAGAAATGGATGACATCTTGTTTGGAAATTAGGAGATGTTTTCTTTGACCTTCTGTTTGGTTGCTGAGAAAAAGGAGGAGACGCGGAGAAAATTGAAATCTTTTGGTCTTGCAGGTTTGTTATTTGTGAAGTGAAAGTGGAACTTCTTACAGGGTTACTTTTCTCTCTTTCTTTTATATCAGAGGGTTGAGTGGAAGATATTTCAAGTTAGAATTTTTATTGCTTATGCAAGAAATAATCTTTTTTGGTTTTCTTCACTTTAGATTTGACCAAAGAGGTTTTTGTCTATTATATAAGAAAGAAAAGAAAAGGGGGTCATTGTTTGTAAATTGCCTTGGTGCTTGAATTGAGACGTTTATTTTAGTGATTGGACATGGTACAAAACTTGTTCAAAGAGTTACGTGTTCAATTCTCTAAACTTGTTCTATGATTGATTACGAGACAATTTCAAATAATTTTGAAAAAAAATATATTTTCATTTGATTTTGATTTTTCTGCATGTGAATTGCTTGGTTATATTTTCATTTTTGGGAGTTGGTGACTTGATGACTGCTTTCTTAAGTTCTTGATTTTCTGGGTGTTAAGGAGACTTTTTTTTTTCTTTTGCTTTTTTTCCTGACCATGACCAAATACTAAGAGAGATATGGAGGTCACCCAAACCTCAATGTGATTTTTAACGGTCTTGCATCATTATATTAAAGCAGACCCAGTGAATTTTGAGTTTGTGTTGATGGACTATCCTCCAGAAAGTATAGTACTGTCACATCAAACATATCTGGAAGAATGCTTATAATTATAAGACTTCTTTTTCGTCAACATAACCTTGGTTTAATGCACCTTTTTTCCTTTGCATAGCCGCTTATGGCAGTGCTTCTATGAAACAAGATGAGATTATAACTTTTCATGTTTCCATGTTCCATTATCTTTTCAGGCTTCTGCACCATCGGATCCCAAGTGGGGATCATACCTCTGCAGTCTCTTAATTGCACTTTCTTTGATATGTAGTGTTTACTTTGTTGGTTCTGCATTTTTTGGGAAGCAATACAAAGAAGTAAGTGTATGTTATGGTGGTGTTTTGTTAAAATTTACTTTTGCATAAAACTATATCATAGGCCTTGTTTAATCTGTAGATTTGCAATTTTTTTTAATCGTGACATGATGGCGTATGTTCTTTTAAGAGGATTTTAATATTCTAGGGAAGATCTTGAATGAGGTTTATTTACAAATAGATGAAAGATTTTTATGTTAGCTTTGTTTTGAAAATTTAAGGTACCATTTCTTCTGAGTTTCTACCATTGTTTTGTCCCAAATAGTGTGTCACTTAGTACTGACTCAATCGATTCTCATTAGAAGCTGAAATTGAGTACTTTTGGTTAAAACAGTCAATTGTCATATGACAGGCTGTCCTATAAATGAAGAGATAAAATTACATAATGAAGTTAGAAACACTGGAAAGAACTGAAACACTAGAAATTAAAAGCAAGGGGTATTTTCTGGTATCTTATCAATTCTTGTGTAGTTTTTTTTTTAGTATGAAAGTTACTGGCAAGAGGCTTAGAACTATTGCCTCTATGTAAATTGAAAGCACCTGGGATATGTGAGTTTTGAATTGGGAAATCTAGGCTTGAACTGCAACCTTAAAATGGAGTTACGGTAGCTTGCATGTGCCTGTTGTAGACTAAAATTGTGTCTGCTCTAGTTGTAGTCTAATCAGCTGTTCTAGACATAAAGATCCAAGTGATTGAAATTTTATCTAGTCTGGCCTTAGTTTGTTTCAAACGGGACTTCAAATTTTTAGATGATTTAAAAACTTACCTACAAGATGATTTTCTATCCATGCAGAGAATAACTGCATGGGGAGTGATTGAGGCGATGCAGACATCTGACATATGCAAGGTTTGTCCCTTTTAGAAAAGTTTAAAATGAAAAGACACTTTAAAGTGGCTCACCAGTGACTTGGATTTCTTTCTGATTTCTATCATTTTTCTGCTTAGGATCATTGCAGGCCATCTGGAAGTGAGGCATTGCCTCAAGGAATAGTGACCAAAAAATCTAACTATAAAATGCAGCCTTTATGGGGTTCTTCTTTGAAAAATGTAAGTGAATTCCATTCAGATGCTCAATATATGTGAGAAGGAACCCCATGTTCATCAATTTGTTAGTGGGTGCACGGAAACCCATTGTTAGGTTCGTCAGATTTGTTAGTGGGTGCAAGGAACCTCATATTCATGAGTTAGTCTTCATGTTCTGCTCGTCATTTATATCATTGTTTTCTAGTTCATTCTATTTTGAATTGCATTACTCTGAAGGGCCATGGGTATTGTTCCTCTACATGAGAAGTGTGATTTGGTGGACATTGAAGATCTTGCATTGCATCATAGGCCAGGGATATGATATCATGAACTACTCCAAGTTTCATTAGGACACTGCAAGAACAATCAACATGCACAGTGTTTACTTATACTAGCTCAAAACTTAATTGATTATGTTTTGTTTTTGTGGTTGGTCTTATCTTCCAGACTAGATCTGGAACATGAACTTGAGTAAATAGGGCATCCAAAAGTGAGAACATGGTCCTCATTAAACTGACTCGGAAAAGTAGTCTTTGACTAACTTGTAAAGTTTGTTGAGATCTAAAATTGAAACGAGTATTTTCTTCTAGTAGGCAGAACTAGACATCAACGTTCACATATGGTTTCTTGTATCCCTGTTGGAAAATCTTGTCTTTTGTCCTTATTAAATGTGGCTTTATTTTTTGCCAGGACAATCCACCACCTTCAATGAGCTTGTTAGCAATTGCAGTTGGGATAAAGCAAAAGGCAATAGTGAACCAAATTGTTGAAAAGGTGACTTTCAATCTTGATATATTATTGGCTTCATAAATTTTTTGTGCTCATTTGTGCAAATATTTATCTTTCTCCTGCAGTTCCCTTTAAGTGATTTTGTTGTGATGCTTTTTCATTATGATGGTGTTGTGGATGAATGGAGGGATTTATCATGGAGCAACAGTGCCATCCATGTGTCTGCAGTAAATCAAACAAAATGGTGAGCTTGATTCATCCCAAGTTGATGTTGCCTTGAATCACAAATGGAATTGGTCATGTGCACAGAGACTGGCACATATCTGCTTGCATGCATCCCAGGATTGAATTTTTGCTTCCATGCGTTAGTTCATGTTGATGTGCATGTGTTTATTTATGCATGGTACATGCCATCTCATAACATCCATCCTTAGATGAACAATTACTTTGATTGCACAGGTGGTTTGCCAAGCGTTTCCTGCATCCAGATATAGTTTCTGAATACAATTATATATTTCTTTGGGATGAAGACCTTGGAGTTGAGAATTTCAATCCTAGAAGGTAAGCATGCTTAGAAATGAAAATGGTACCGTGTCTTAATGTTTTTTCCTAAAAACAGTACCCTACTGTTTATAACTACTACTTTGATGACCATCTTTAATGGTCTTGGTGCCTGCCTGTTAAAATACAAGGAGTAAAATATTCACATCTAGTGAAATTCTTAAGAACAGTGAAAACTCTGCTAGATGCATTTTTCCTGTCGCTCTTCTTATTTTCTTCTAGTAATGGAAATAGGTGTCTTTTCACTACTGAATGCCCCTGCTACTTAGGTCAAACAAGTTAAACATCTTAATACCAAGTGGTTAAGTGGGTGTCCTTCTATTTTCTTCCTTTTCTTTTTGAATTGGACTACAAGTGGTTTTATGGAGTGTGATTTCATGAACATTACCGAACGTGTTGAATTTCTTGCAGATATCTGTCAATTGTCAAGGATGAGGGACTAGAAGTATCGCAGCCAGCACTTGATCCTTCTAAGTCTACCGTTCATCATCAAATTACTGCTCGTATAAGGAACTCCATCGTGCACAGGTTTGTGAAAACTAGCATAAATTCCTTTCTGGGATGATTTAAATGGTTACACTGATCATCATTGTATTGCTATTGGTTACCATCAATTTTTTATGAGCAGATGAAGAGCATAAAAAAGGAGTTTGCTTGGATATGAATGTTTTAATCAAATTCTACTTGGTGTCTTTGTTTGCAAAGAGCTTTGATTGTTAATATCCAAGAGTTTCAAGCACACTTGGTGTTGAAATTACTAAGAATCTAAATTAAAGCTGGTTGAATCAAACACAAAATTTTCTTGAACTTATCCAGTTGTGTTTCAGTTACCTACTTTTCAAGGTTATACAGCAATCACATACTGTGGATTTGTGCTAATGAAGGAGGCTTTTAAGATGTGAAGTGTTTTTTCATATTCTTCTTCTTCATCTTTAAACTTCACTCATCTGTCTGTGCTGTTATTTTCCCTGATGAGATTGTTTTAAATGTTAGGAATATCTATGAAAGGTGCAGTCGTTCAATCTTCTAATGCTACTCAGTCTATGAGAATTCAAAATAACAGGTCGATGTTTAGGAACATGCCAATTTTGAAAAGTATTCCACAGTGCAGTAGGGTTTAGGGAATCATTGTAATCTATTGGGCCAGCTTGATCGTGGAGAGCTAATGATTCTGAATTCCTTTGTGCTTTCAGCAACAAAGACTATTTTCTTGACATTGTGATGGTGTTACTGTTGTGTTCTGTGCACCATGAATCCAAAGGGATGATTATCAACTAAGGGGGGTAGAGGACCTTAGGATCATAGAAAAAATCCATGTAATGTGTTGTGGTTATGGTTGTACTGCCTGATTGCCATAGTATAGAAAAAAATTGTAGCTTAACTGTTTTAGGCTGATTTTTTCAACAGGAAAATATTGAAGTTCAGAGGCAACACAAAGTGTTATGGCAACAGCACTTCACCTCCATGCACAGGGTAAATCTAAAATGTTGACCAACTCTGTAGTTTGCAGAAGAGTAACCTTTCTGTTGGAAAAAAAATATTTTTTTCTTATCAAACTGCTAGAAATACGCTGTGCTAATGTGGTGAAAATACTCTCTTTCTATGCAGTTGGGTGGAAATGATGGCACCTGTCTTCTCAAAGGCAGCTTGGCAATGCACGTGGTACATGATCCAGGTATTGAATCTTTGAATGGTCGAATCTTTTCCAGAGATTGCGTCATGGCACTTGACCAAATTTTGAACTTAGTAGTTAACATCCTACAATAAATTGAAAACTTGACCACTTTGTCACAGTAAGAAGAGCTTATCTTGCTAATTAGATTGAATGCATCGTAATAGGAGGCTGGTCTTCTTTGTTTCTTAATCATTATGTTAGAGCAGAGTGCTTAGCCTTTAAAACGACACCCCATACTTGGCTTGGCCGTATAATTCATCACAATTTACTTTTGTGCTTGACAGGTCAGCTAGTACTTAGCTGCTTCGTTACCTCTAATTTGCCTTTTCACCTGTGCAGAATGACTTGATCCACGCATGGGGTCTGGATAGAAAACTCGGTTTTTGCGCACAAGTAACTCTTTAATTCCTATTCAATTTGCGATTCTCTTGGCTTTGCTGCTTCTCAACAGGAAAAAATAAAAACTCTGCTTGGCTATGGTAGTGACATTTTTACTATTTTAGGGTGATTGGACGAAAAATGTCGGCGTGGTTGATGCTGAGTACATAGTTCATCTGGGTCTTTCAACCCTTGGCGTCTTCAATGGAAGTGAGGTAAGTATTTCTTATGTTCCTTGTGATAGAATAATTGTAGGAATGGATTGCTATAACTGCTTATTCTTTCCTGCTCTTCTCTTTGTTCTTGAACTCATTAGCAAAGGCTGGTCTAGTGTTACTAACTCTTATGCTGTCCAATTTTACTGGTGTGCCCCTTACCTCCTGCATTAGTTAGACCTTCATATGGGTCAAAGCCTCGTCTGGTGTCATGCTTTGCTGTTTTAATGCTGGGACAATATATATATATATATATATATATATATATATATATGTTACATGAATTAGACATCATAACATTTATTTAACATTTCGTGTTAAATATTACATGTATAAAATATCAAAACAATCATTGATTCAACATGCTGGATAATCTGCTGCACTGATGTTGAACATACCAGGATTCTCCCTCATGTTGTCCTATGAACTCATTCATGCTGTTAAATTGTGATGCCTGAGTTAATTTTTCTTTTGAGTATTATTCTGAAAACACGGTAGCTTAACAGAGTTGTCTGAACTTGCTGTTGTGACCCATAATTCTTTGCCATGAATAATGACTGTTCATGTTTTGTATATTGCAGGCACTGCTATCCAAGTCCAAGGAAGTTGATAAAAGACCCGAAGTATGCTTCTTTTTTCTCCTTTTTA
>Ga0325414_1008839_pt1 | contig 10655 bp, 7 predicted proteins | sample PopdelMetagenome_8_FD_206183 | JGI IMG/M metagenome (GOLD analysis project Ga0325414, IMG submission 206183) | Populus deltoides microbial communities from Bellville, Georgia, United States - Leaf-PdKOR-R3 | ecosystem: Host-associated > Plants > Phyllosphere > Phylloplane/Leaf | place: USA...
TCTTCCACAAGTCTTAAGAAATCAGCCTCTAGCTCTAAGCAGCTCCTTACGGCTATAACATCACAGCCAGCAAGCACGGATCCCCAACGAAATACATCAGTGACACCTGAACTGTTCACTTCTATTTCATCCAAAAGCCGCTTAGCTTCATGGATGCGAAATGCCACTTTGGAGGGACCGTGAGGTGTTGCGGTTCGGTCCTTGGATCGTCGCCGTTGAGCATAGCTGAGGATGATGGTCCAGAGAAGGATATGGTCCATGCATTAAAAATGCTAAAGAAAACACTACAGATCCCAAGCTTGGTTGCTATCTCAGGTAGCCAGTAAGGAGCGAAATCAAAGATGATCCAATCTGGCGAAGAAGAATGTAAGAAGTGAAATAAAGAATCTTGGAGTCCGTCATAGGCTTCCTTTAGGTATGGAATTTTGTCGAAAGGCAAGTCTGCGGTGGCCTCTGCGTTGTTTGGGAGATTTTCTACATGGGGTAAAGCGAGGCTTACTAAATTGATTCGCGGTGTTAAATTAATTTGGAGGTATTTATAGTTGGTAAACGTTGGATGTTTCTTGGAGTAGATATAAAGGAGATCTTGTGACCCCTTTGAGCTACTAGCTTGGCGAGCTCTAGATATGGGATTATTTGACCGAAAGCAAGCCATGGGAACATGGCTATGTGGAGCTCGTCAGGTCCATCCATTGATACTTCCTGATCTAAATGCTTTTGTGGCTTTAGCTTCTTATCAAGACAAGGGCACAAGATTTCAGCATAAGCGCTCAACTTCCCATCGTGTAGCCCAAAAACAAAAGGCCCAAGGATGGTCTGGACATGGGACCGCCAGAAGCCCGAAACTAAGGGGTGCTTTGCAGGGCAGGATCACAAGATTTTTTATCTTATATTGATTAATTTTTATTACATGTTTTGATTTTTTATCTTATATTGATTAATTTTTATATTTAATTTCATCTTTGTCATTACTTTCATTTGATACTCATATTAGATCCGATCTTTAATTTTTTGATATATTTTTTTTATTAATTAAATTTTATTTTTAATTTTATCTCTAAATATTTGATTTAAATTTATTTTTATGTCAAGGTTGGTTTCTATTTTTTTTATTATTGTATTGTTTTGGTTAGAATGTTTTTTTATTTTATTTTTTTTTCCAATTTAATCCTTTGATTTTTTTTTGTTGATAATTTTTTCATTGTTTTTTCACTTTTATAAGGTTAGCTACGGCCTTATGGCCAAGTCACAGGTTTCAAAAATTAATACGCGTTAACATTTATTTTCTAGATCCGTTTATAAATTTGATTTATTTTTAATTTTATCTTTTAAATTTTGTTTATATTGGTCTTTGTGCTTTTTTTTTCACTTTCATTGCCGTGGGGTTAACCTGATCCCAAGTTTACTTTAATTTTTTTTAATAATTTTTTAGTTTCATCTCTAAACATTTTTTTTATTGACAATTTTGCTTTGTAAGTTTTGATAGTTAACATTTATTGATTTTGGTCTCTTTTTTTCCTTTTTTTTAAAACAAATCTCAATCTCATACTCTAAATAAGGCATTGAGATTTCAGTGTAGCTATAGACACAAATTACTATAAATTACAATAATAGAATTATCCTTTTATCCTTTAGTGACTTAAATTTAAGCCTTCGGTTTAGAGTTGTTCGGGTCTTTTCATCTAGTTTAGTTGTCATTAAAAACTTGTTTGGGGGTGTATGTGTCTTTTTTAATTTTTATGCACAGTAAAACTACTCTTTTACCTCAAGAGTTAACAAAATTTAGAACTATTAACCAAATGTTTTCTTAGCTTTTCACAATATTTGTAACAGTAAAAATATTTTTTTGCCTTAAAAATAAAAAAGGGTGGGCTATTGGACAAAGATATTTCAGGTTTTTCAATTTCAATATATAGTAAAATAACACTTTTAGCCTCAGAAAAGAAAAAAAAACCTTTGCCTTCGGGGATATTTTGGTATTTTTACATAAGTATTTTGGGTAATTAAGAGGACCATGGGAGGTGTTTTAGTATTTCACGTTTTATTTTTTAATCAAAAAGATGTTGGAACGTATTCCTCATGCCCAAGCATATAGGCGGCGCCCACGCTATTAATGAGGCGCGTATGACACTTCTCAGTGGCCATATATATCTAGTCATTCATCATCTAACTAGATGCGCAGTCGTGCTATCTTTCATATGGTGTGGTATGTAGACAGATAATGGTTGGATTGTCATTAGTGATCGATTATTTATGCTTTTTTTCTCTCTTCTGACAATAAAAGTGCACAATTATCCTTTATGTTTGTTGTTTGTCAAATTAAGCATGTTTGTCATTCTCAAGTACCTTGGGTTTTGGCATGAAGTGTATTGTGGACCAAGACACAATCCACTATAGACTTGCACGATGGATTTCCAAGCTCTGAAGGCTTGGGATGGGGCTAATGTTGTCTTTTCATAAAAAGTTAAATTAAAAATTTGCTCTTTGGTTGAAAAAGTTGAAGCCCTGGTTATGGGGGTATTTTAGTATTTTTTTTATAGGCTTATTGGTCATTAAACGTTTGAGCGGGGTATGGTAGTCTTTTCAAATTTATTTTCATAGAAACAAAATATTGTTCTACCCCCAAGATTAGCAAAATTAAGACCTGTTGTCCAAAGGTTTTTTTGACATTTCACAAACTATTAAATAGTTAAAAATACATCTTTAGCCTTTGAAAAGATAAAAAATAAGCTTTGCATATACGAGTATTTTTGTTCTTTCACACTGTTTTTAATGTAATTTTCTATAATTATAAGGGGCATTTTGGTATTTTCATATTGTTTTATTATTTTTATATTCGAAAAGTTGTGTCGAACCCACATTTACTTAGGTCTGGCAAACATGTCAGACCCAAGTAACATAGGTCTAGCATGTTTGTCAGACCCAAGAAAATTAGGTCTAACAAAGTGTTGTAGGTATGACATGTTTGTCAGACCCAAGATGCTTGGGTGTGGCATGGTTGCCAAACCTATGACGCTTGGGTCTCGCAACTCTATGCAAGTGTACTGTAAACCAAGATATAATACACTATAGACTTGAATAGTGGATTTTCAAAGCTCTGAAAGAGTGGGATGGGGTTAATATTGTCTTTTTGCACATAAAGTTAAATTATCATTTTGTCATTTGGTTGAAAAAATTGAAGCCCTAGTTGCTAGGGTATTTCAGTATTTTGCATAAGTTGATTGGTCATCAAAAGTTTGAGCGGGGATATGGTAGTCTTTTCACAATTATTTGTATAGTAAAAATATTATTCTACCCCCAATGTTAACAAAATTAAGACATGTTGCCCACAAGTTTTTTGACTTTTCATAAATTGTTAAATAGTTAAAATACATTTTTAGCCTTGGAAAAAAAACCTTTGCATATAGGAGTATTTTTGTTCTTTCACATTATTTTTTGTTTAATTTTCTATAATCATGGGGGTAAATTTTTGTATTTTTATGTTGTTTTATTATTTTTAAAGCTAAAAAGTTATGTCGAACCCACATTTACTTGCGTGTCAAACCCAAGTAATGTAGGGCTAGCATGGATGCCAGAGGCGCCTGGGTCTAGCGTGGTTGCTTGATTCACGTTACTTTGATCTTGCAAAGAGTTGAGTTGAGGTTTAAAAATTAATGCACTTGGTTAGATTTAATAACACTATTAAAACATTCTTCATACTCTAAATATATTTTTTATATTTAAAAAAATTAATATTGACCCGCTACAAAGCGCTGCCAGTATACTAGTATGATCCAAAATCAACACAACAGGTACTATAGACAAGCAATATCTCAATCTCAGAAGCTTCCCTGATGGAACTACAATTTGTTACACCTTGAAGCCTGTGCACAACAAGAACAAGTATCTAATCCGAGCAGGATTTTTTTTTTGCGATATCGTGGTCGCACAAATTAATTACCTTAACTTAAAAAACAACACACAAGATAGTATAGAGCAAGCAAGGGGTCGATCCCACGAGGAAGGTTCAGTTCAGATTTTTATGCTAGATGATATGCAATTTGAGGGGGTTTGAACGTTATCTAGGCTAAAGCAAAAGAAAACAGAAAACTATCAAGAAAAATAAAATAAAATTAGAAAATTATCAAGAGAACAAACCTTGGTCACAAGTAAACGCTCAGTTACAGAAATCAGAACTGATCATGGAAACGAGACATCAATTTATATTCTGAATATTTATCTTTTCTTAACATTAGTTAGTTAATGGATCCGTCGTATAACTAACCCTAACGATCAAACAACCACAGTGTTCGCACTAATAATTTAATTCAATGGCAGCCTTAAGAACTAGATAAATTGATTAATCAAGAAAACATAACTGTCTGCAGTCTATGTTTAATTTGATTGAATGTTCTTTCTAAAATTAATAACGTAGATCCGTCATAATTATTAAACTCAGTTGCTTCACAAGTTCATATACCACAACTTCGGTTTTGATATCAAACTTAGCAATAGATTGTCTACAATAATAACTTAGAGTCCGCTCTAACAATTAAAATAAACAATCATAAAAAAAAAAAGCAAATCATAGAAAAAACCACAATCTTCATCAAGTTGTTATTCAACATCCCAAACCTCTCCAACACTTCATATGCATACTTCTTCTAATTGATAAATATTCCATGCTGATTCTATATGACTTCTACACCAAGAAAATACTTTATTTTGCCAAAATCAGACATGGAAAATTCCTTCTTCATTGACTCCTTAAATCTCACAAACATGTCCTCATTGTTTCCAGTAAAAATCAAATCATCTACGTAAAGACTTATAATGAGAATCTTACCTCCATCTTCAGTCTTTATAAAAAAATATATGCTCACAGTAGCATTTCTCAAAGCCCTCTTTAATGAAGTACCCTTCAATTCTGCTGTAAGAAGCTCGGGGAGCTTGCTTGAGTCTATACAACGCTCTTCTAAGTTTGTAAACCTTGTGTTCTTCCTTCTTGTTTTTAACCCTTGTGGTTGATCAGCAAACGCAACCTCATTTAATTCTCCATGCAAGAACGTGTTTTTCATGTCCAATTGATACACACACCAACCCTTTTGTGCTACAAGAGCAAGAACCACTCTGATAGTATCCCATCTGGCCACCAGAGCAAATACCTCATTGTAATTGATATCATGCTGTTATGAGTAACCCTTTGCCACGAGACGAGCCTTAAACTTGTCCACCTCACCCTTCTCGTTAAGCTTGGTTTTGTACACCCATTTCACCCTTATTTTCTTTACTCCTTCTGGTAATGTAGTTAACTCTCAGGTCTTATTCTCTTTGATAGCTTTGATCTCCAATTTCATGGCTTCTCTCCACTTCGAACTTTCGATAGCTTTTTCAAAAAATACAAGGTTTTCAAAAGCAGTGAACATCACCGAAATTTCAATCTCATCTTCTTCTGATGAACCTTCACCTGGCACATAATCTTGCATCTAAGAAGGCTCTCTTTTGTTCCTCCCTTGAACTGGATCCAAACCACCTTCTTCATTTCATTCACCAGATGAAGAATTAAAACCTCTTCCTTCTACTTCATTATTTTCAGCATTCATACCTTCTTCAGATTGATCTTGATTCCTGATTTCTTCCTTATCACCCCACTCTAATACATAAACTTCCAACTCATCATTGCTTCTTCCCCACTCTCATTTCTCATCTTCAGCAAATACCACATCCCTACTAATTACCACTTTCTTTGAAATTGGATTGTATAGCCTATACATCTCTCACTTTTATCATCCAAACTTGATCTTTGATTGTCTAGAATATAGACATGAGCGACACATCCAAATACTTTGAAATAATGCACAATAGGTTTGTTACCACTCCAGGCCTCTTCAGGTGTTACCTCCTTCACAGCTAAGGTTAGAGTCTGATTCAATATATATATCGTCCAATTGATAGCTTCAAGCCAAAACTCTTTAGGAATCTGTTTCTCTGACAGCATGCTACATACCATGTTCATGACGGTGCAATTTTTCCTCTTTGCCACCCCGTTTTGTTGGGGTATGTAAGAAATAGTAAGCTGCTTAGCTATTCCATTTGCACTACAAAACTGATTAAACTCCAACGAGGTGAATTCTCTACCTCTATCAGTTTGTAGACAGCAAATAAGATTACCAATTTTTTTTCCAACAAGTGCTTTGAACTTCTTAAATACATCAAATACCTCAGACTTTTCTAACAAGAAATAAACTCGGGTCTTCCTACTATAGTCATCAATAAAGTTGAATAAGTTCCTTTTGTGGCTATATGATTCAAGCTTGATGGGTCCACAGATATCAGCATGAACCAATTGAAGACGTTATAAAGCTCTTCATAAACTCATGTTGGAAATTACTTCTCAGTGTTGCTTCCCACTAGGCAGTCAGAACACACCTTTGATGAAGCTTGGGGAATTGGTAATCCTCTCACAATTTTCTTGTAGATAAGAGTTCTCAATCCCTTGAAACTAAGCTGTTCAAATCAACAGTTCCTCAAATACAAGTTGTCTTTAGTCACAATTTGAAAGCATGTTGTGGCTTGAGGCATCACTGAAGCCAACACAACGAACATCCTATTTGCTGACATTCTGGACTGCATAATTAATCCCCTCCTTGGATGATAAATGTTGCACATCCCATTTCGAATTAGAATGGTGAGACCTTTTTCTTGTAGTTGGCCAACACTCAAAAGATTATTCTTTAACTCAGGCGCAAAGTAAACTTCAGTGATTACTTGAGTCATGCCACCCACTTGAAGTCTGATTTTTCCTTTTCTCATCACCATCATCTTTGAATTGTCTCCAAGTTTTACTGACTGCCTGAACGTTTCATCAAGATCTGAAAAAAAAAAACTTTTGGTACCACACATATGGTTACTACACCCAGAGTCTAAAAACCAAACATTATTCCTTGTTGTTGAATTATTCATCTTGATATATGACATTAATAGCATCTCCTTGTCTTCATCCAATTCAGCGTAGTTTGCAGCGTTCCTTAAATGAGGGCACTCATATTGAAAGTGACCTAATTTGTGGCAGTTGAAGCATTCCACAAGAGCTTTATTGAAGGGTTGCTTACCCCTACTTCGACCTCTTCCTCTAAAATTCCCATGAGCTCTTCCTCTCCCTTCAACTTTGTATTCATCTCTTCCTCTATCCTTCTCTGAATTAATGGTTTTTAAAACATGTTATTCCTCTGTTCATGGAATAACAGGCTACTTTGAAACTCATCTATGGTCATGGTGGAGAGATCATTGGACTTTTCAATCAAACACACAACATAATTGAACTTGAGAGTCATCGATCTTAAGATTTTCTCAATGATCACACTTTGCTCCATTTTTTTCTCCATGTGCTTTCATCTTATTTGCAATGGTCAGTGTCCTGGCAAAGTATTCATTAACCTTTTAACCCCCCTTCATGCCAAAAATCTCAAACTCCCTTCTCAAAGCCTGTAGCTGAGCACATTTCACCTTCGTAGAGCCTTGATACTTCATTTTCATCAAATCCCAGATGGCCTTCGCAATCTCTTTATTAAGAATGATCTCAATAATATTTCTATCTATAGCTTGGAATAGATAGTTCTTTACCTTTAAATCTTTTAGTTTTAGATCTGCAATGATCTTACGTTGTACCTCTGTTGCCTCTTCTGTTGCTATAGGTATCTCATTCTCTATCAAGTCCCAATACTCCTTCGATCTGAGAAAATTATCTATAAGCATAGCCCAATGTTCGTAATGACCATCGAACCATGGAATCGCCGGCTGAACAAAGATGTTCTTTGTCGTCATGATTCTCCGCTCTCTCCTTTTTTTTCTGATCACTCACTCTTGCTTCTCCCTTAAGAAGCTGCAGTTTCTCAGAACACTCAATCAGGCCCTTGTGAAACTCTGATACCACTTGTTAAATCTCTTGCTAGAAACTAATGAATAACTCACTGTGTTTGAGAGTTGAAAAGCATCATTTATTCAATAAACATTGGCTTTATATATAAGCCTTTTACAAGGAAAACAGAAAAACAAACTCCATGTTCAACACTCCCTAAAAACATGGTAAGAGGCCTAGTGCAATTCAAATACTAATATGACTAACAAATCACCACAACAATTAGGGGATTATTAACAGAAAACAATAAATTCAATTAAATCTTAATGCTTCGACAGTGAGACTCGAGCTGGTAACCTCTAGGAAGTAGACCTAGAACCTGACCAGTTGAGCTACACTCCTAAAATTAATTTCTATACTTTTTTATTGGGTTACAGGGAGGCATAGCCTAATGGATGAGGGTGGTTTAAAAATGTTACATATGTTATTACAACGGGTCATTTAACCATTTAAATATGAACAAAACTTGTTTAAGCTATATTGTATTTAATTAGTCACACCTATAGGTGATTTTCTTTTCATAAAAAAGAGATTTTATATGTGTTTTCTTTTAAATAATAACCACTTATATAATTGGTGGTAGAAATATTTCCTTCTTTACCTCCATTTTTTTTAGCTGAACATTATAGCTACTTTATAGTGATCAACATAAACTATTTATATGATTTAGGGTTTTATAAATATATAAAATGGGTTTATTACTTATTAAATAAGTTCAACTATATTCAACCTTACAACCCATTTCTTAAATCATTAAAGAAAATCCTTTAAGTTTTTGTATTTAAATATTCTCAAAATAACTAAACTTAATGGAGGGTACTGGATCCCTTTTAAAGATTTTTTTTTTGTTAAAAATCAATGAGATACTCAAATTCAAAATTTTTAGGATGAGAAAAAATAAATACATTTTATTTTTGGAATTTTAAAAAATATTTTGTGATTTGTTTTAAGAAAAAAATTAAAAAAAATAATATCGTACATGTGCTGCACAAAAGCCTGCATGCATTCTAGCCTAAATTCATTTAATGTAAAAGGTAAGTAGGCCAAATCCAAGTTTAGACCCGCACAAAAAAAAGGAATAACAACCAAGGACAAAACACGATCTTTGTTGAAATGTTTTTAAAGGTAAGCCAGGCAAGATCCAATAGATTGCTTCTATTGTTTGAAAGCCAGATAGATCTGGCAGGTCAATATAAAATCTGATTAATTTAAAATTTAAATTATTTTAAATTAAAAAAAACTTGGTCAACCCAATAAAAACTTTTTAATTCTTGCTACAATAAAATATATTACTCCAATAAAATTACTCTAAAAAATATATTATAATATCCAAGCCAAACAAAATTAAGAAATTGCTTCCGAAAATTTGGATAGACTCGACAGGTCAACCTAAAATATGATCAACTAGAAATTTAAATTATTCTAAATAAAAAAAAGGAAAAAACTTGGTTATCTTAATAAAAACTTTTTAATTTTTTTTTAATTTTTTTAGATCTGACGTTATTTAAATTTTTTAAAATACTATGGTTCTAATCTAACTTGTTGATGTAGATGAACCTTGAAAGAATAAAAATAGTGATAATTAATTAGATGAAACTGATTAAATTATAGTTCTCTTTGAATCAAGCGACTAATCCTAAAATTAGGGAAGTTGATTTTTATATAATCATTGATTAGCGCAAACATTATTTTAAATGATGCCAGGAGCTTCTTCCAATGAAAGCTGGAGATAATTAATTTTCTCCCAGGTAGATTCTTAGCATATTCTAGTATTGGATCGGAGTCCCATCAAGCTGAATAAATAAATAAATAAATTACATGTGGACAGCCATCATCGATCAATGATTAAATAATAAATTAATAAATAATAATTTTATTTATGTCCTTCAGATTTCGTGCTTTCTAAAACACATGTACATGACCGACTGAAACTATAAGGTTGTCGTGCACTCTTTCTTAAATCAATAAAATAACTCGAATGGGACTATCATGTAGTCTTTATAAATTCAAAGTCACCTAAAGCTTTAATTCCCAAAAAAAAAAAGCTGAAAAGTGTTTTACTGTTCATAAACGCTACAATTTATTTAAAAAAAACTTTTTAAACTTTTTCTCTTTTTTTTCTTTTTTTTGATGCTACTTTCTAAAAATTTTCTTTCAATTTCATCATTTAATATTTTATTGATTTTAAATTGAACATTATTATTTATTTTAATTTTTTTATGAGGTTATTGCAATTTCAAACAAATATCTTAAGATTTAATTTGTACTTTATTTTTACAAGTGTTTATTTATGTTATCATATCATTAAATAAAAAAATTTTAATTTTTTTTAAAATCCAGTGGAGTTTATGATTCAGGCCACAAGTTTTGCAAATTAAACCATAAAGCCCAGGTCAATCCACTGAATTTAGTTAATTTTTGAATTTTATTATACAATATTAAAAACAAAAAACGATTTACAATCAACCTGATACCAAATGGTAAAATTCAATAAAAACCTAACATTGAATCATGAAATTGAAAAACAAAAGCAAAAAAATAAAAACAACAAAGACCCAATTAAAAAAAAAGTCATTAGCTTGTTACAAAAACCATGTGCGTTCCTTACCAGAAATTTGGCGAATACAAACGGAATAGCTGAAGGAATTTTTTTGTCGGTATATTGTAGTGAATTTTAGCGACAACATTTTTCATCATTATATCTGTTGGTAAATACCAAGAAAAACATTTTGTTGATATATACCAAGGGAATTATAGT
>Ga0325414_1008840_pt1 | contig 10655 bp, 5 predicted proteins | sample PopdelMetagenome_8_FD_206183 | JGI IMG/M metagenome (GOLD analysis project Ga0325414, IMG submission 206183) | Populus deltoides microbial communities from Bellville, Georgia, United States - Leaf-PdKOR-R3 | ecosystem: Host-associated > Plants > Phyllosphere > Phylloplane/Leaf | place: USA...
AAGGAAGCATACCTGACTGCAGGAAACAGAAGCCGTTCGTTGCCTCCCCTGAAAGCTAAAAACCAACAAGTCTTCTAAAAAATATAAATAATAACCTTAACCCACTTCCTCTATCTCTCCATCTTCTCGCTCTTTCTCACCTCTCCAACCAAATTTTTTTTTTTATTTCTGTGTATACCCTTTTTATTCTTGTTTCTTTTCTATTTTCCCTTTCAAGGAGAGTCGGGTTTTTTTTTTTTTAATTAAAGGAAGGTGATATCTCATGTGTCAATAAAAAAAAAATAATAATAAACAAAGTTATATGTAGTTGAGGTGCGTGATTTGGATATTCATATTAATTAAAAAAATAATAAATAAAATAAATAAATAAAAATATTACTATAAAATAATAACTTTTATTATTATTATTTAGATAACATTTGAAAAATCATGTACTGCTTGGGTACAATTATGTCATTTTCTTAGGGTTAATTACAAAAATACAAAATCTTATATACAATGCCTATTTAAAAAAAAAAAATATTTTACATCATTATATGTTAACTAAAATTTTTAAATGGAACAAAATAACTAAATTATCCTTACTTATAATATTTAAAAAAAGCAAATGATAATTGATTGTCGCTCATTTGCATCATAATCAAATAATTAATTGGTTTTGCTCTCGAGTTTTATATAGACATGGCGGAGCCTAGTTCTTCTCCCCCTCCAACTTCAGAAACTTCTCACCAACCATCATTAGCTTCCCCTGTCAAATTCAATGCATTCTCTCTTCAATTACAAAATAGGTGAAAAATTCAATGCATTCTCTCTCCAAATTCCACGGGTTGGATTTGGTTTTTTATACTCTCTTTTTTCCTGAAGATTTGATTGTAAGTGGTGAAAGATTTTATTTGGCTGTATTTCGAGTCTATGTTGGAATTGGCCAGTGCAAAGATGATCATTGATGCTAGGAGTTCATAAGATAGCATCCACGGAGATGGTGGATTAGTTGGGGCTGAAGCCCTTTTACTTTTAAGTAAGGGCATCATATGACAGCTTGGGTTAACCATATATGAGATGAATATTGTGTTGGAGTTATGATTGATGATGAGTTACTGATTTGTTTTGCAAGCCTGGTGATGCCTTAGGTCTTAGTTGTTGTTTAGGCAAATTGGATTTTGCTAGTAGGGTGGTTAGTACAGTAGTTCAGGTTGGGATGGTAAAGAAAGGTTGCAGCTTGTTGTGGTTGTTCTTCCCATTCAAGGCGACGATGGGGTTTTGGGCAATAGAGGTGGTTATGGTTATGGTTGTGTTTTAGATAGTGTGGAGAAAGGGTGCTGTAGGGTTTTAATGGTTGTTCATGATAACTAAACCCCGTGCAAGAAAATTTTAAAAGGAGAAATCATATCAATTCTCCGGGCAGTTTAAGATAAAATGGAGGATAGAAAGATGAGGATAGTGGCTAGGTTTTTTTTTTTTAATTTGATGGCAAAATTATATTTTTTTAATAAAATGGGTTTTTAGTCACTGATTGAAATATAATGACAAAATATAATTAGTGTAGAAAAAATCAAGTTCTCATTTAACATTTTGGGTGATTGAAAATCTTGAACTTTCAAAATCTTTCTAGTTTCTATAAACTCTTAGGAAGGTTTTGTAACTTTCAAACCTAAATTTTAAATTTGAACCTTCTGAATAAGAAATTTTATATTTCTCTTACATGTTTTAAAAAATAAAAGACAAAAGCTCAATGAAAAATTTTAAAGGTGAGAAAATAAAAGAAAATGGATAAAAAAGGAATTGAAAGCCTAAAATGTTAATCTAAATCCAGGGGGGTTTGATTTTTTTTTGTGAACTTTTTAAATTTTAGATAGAATGTATTAATTTTTATTTTTTCTATTTCAGTGTATGAACTTTCAAAAGAATTTAAATAATTATTTCAATTAGATTTTATTAAATACATCATGATGTGACCATTAAATTGATATGTCAACAAAATGACGAGTCAACCACATATATAATGAACCTCTCAATTTATTTGCAATTAGGTGTAAGTAATTTTATAGAAAATAAAGTGAATGTTCGTGTGAATGTGGTTTGACATATCAATATGTACTTAAAAAATGTAACAAAAAAAATTGATTATAAAAAACTTGAAAATTTGTACACTTAAATAGAAAGAATTATAAGGTTTATACACTAAATATATGTTTAAATAGAAAAAAAAATTTAAAGTTTATATACTCAAATATAAAAAATCATAAAGTTAGTAAACTAAAATTATAAAAATAACTCAAAACCAAAATGAACCTAAACTTCATGAACTGCAAGAAAGATCCACTTAGATGTTGTCACATCAAGTCCATATAGGACTTGGAATTCTTGTAAAGTATGGACTCCAATTCTTTAATGAATCCAAGCCACATTAGAAAACTTTGTAGCCAAAGGCTATGAACAAGTTTAAGGTTTAAATAAGCCTCATTTAATCTTCATTTTCTATCCAAAATTAACTCATTACATGTCCGGACTAATTGGGCAAAAAATAACCAAGAAAGAATACTTTGTCGACGAATCTGCCAAAACAGTAATAGCAACTTCGACCAATTTAGTTATTATGTTCACAAACTCTGATTGACCTAAAATTTTACTAAAATATAGTTGCATGTATTTAGTATTTCCTGATAACATTATAGTTCGATACAATGTATGGTTTAAGAGATATACTCAATTTTGCAATCATGGTCAGTAGGTATTTCAAGATAAAATTTGGACCAAACTTGGTTCGTATCATTTTCTCTCTCTTTGAAAGGATTCATTCTCGAATCTATAACATGAAGATCATCCCTTAAAGAAGAAAAATCAGTACCAAGCTAAAAAAATAGCATCATCATCAAAGTCTAAAAGAACTTTGTTAACAAAGAAGGTTTTCTTGATATGCTAGCTCTCTTTTTTTAGCCATTTTCCCTGTTTTTAATTTTAGTTGTTCATCATATATTTGTATAAGTGACAAAGGTACAAAAATTATAAGCCTTCCATCTACCTCAAAGGAATACATATTTGTCAACCTATCATACATAGTTATTTTATCATACCGTCATAGTTTACCAAAAAACAAATGAATAACTTGCATTAGCACAATATCATATAACACCTCATCACAATATTTACCAATAGAAAAAACAAATAAAACCTGCTTATTCATTTTCACCTCACCACTATCATTCAACCACTATATTTTATAAGGCATAGAATATTTGGTAGTGTGCAAGTTCAACTTTTCCACCAATTCAGTATTAGCTATATTAGTGTAACTACCATCATTTATAATTAAGTTACATATCTTATTCTGGACATAACATCTTGTATGGAATATATTCTCCCTCTGATCTTCCAAATTGTCCACATTGACATGTATATTCAGTGATATCCTCATCATAAGTGTCTCTTCCTTAACTAGATACTCAACACAAACATCATTAACATCCTTCAATGGTGGCATCTTTCTATCTTCATCCTTACCATCAGTGTCTATCTCATTATTGGCTTTCATAACCATAACTTTTTTGTTTGGATACTATGAAGCAATATGACCAAAACTCATATAATAAAAGCATTTAATGTCACGGTTACGAGAGGTAAGAGTATCATTGTTACTTTTACCAGCGACAAGATGCTTGTTTTCTCTCTAAAGTATTTGTCCTTACCCTTTTCATTTGGTTATGATGGACCAACCCTGGTGTTATCCTTCCAATTAGGTTTCCAAAGTGTTAAAGGGCCTAATGGTTGGCTTTGTCAAATGATATCATTTCATTTAAGTTGTCACCCCACCTTTATAACCAAATGCACCATCTCATCTAACTCCACATAATGATTCAACTCCATAATATGAGTTATATCACAATTAAGGTCCTTTATGAATCTAGTTATAGTAGCCTCTTTATCCTCCTCAACATTAGTCTGAATCATAGTAAGTTCCATCTCATTGAAGTACCAACAAACACTTTTTACACTTTGACTTAAACTCTGAAACCTTTGATACAACTCTTTATAATAGTGTCTAGGCATAAATATCATCCTCATAATGGATTTCATCATATCTCAAGTATTAACTTGTCTCTCATAATTCCCCTTATGGTTTGTCACTAACTTATCCCACCACACAATGGTATAATCAACAAAAACAATCACAACAAGCTCGACTTTCTTGAGCTTTAGATAATTATGACACTAAAAATTACACTTCACCTTCTTCTCCCACTCTAAATAAACTTTCAGGTCATTCTTCCCCTGAAAAGCTAGTATTTTCAACTTAATTATATCCAAATCTTCACCAAACTCAACATTATGATCATGGTACCTGTAATTACCTCTACGGTTGAAATTATCATCATATTTATCCCCTTCTTACTAACAATTCTGCTATTATCCAAACCCTTCCCGATGGCCCATGGACACATTATCAAAACCAACATCATTTATGTCTGCATTATCAGCCACAAACGCATTTATATTGGTGTTAACTCGCCTAACAGCCCTCCTAACATAAAATTCTGGACAATAAGTTTTTTTTTATCAAAAAACCCTAATTAATGCAAACCCTAGTGCTAGACACAAAGAAAATGAACACCGAAAACAAAGATTCAAATTCTAGGAAGAACCAAAACAAAAAATAAGGAAAATAAAGGGATATAACCTAATTTGAAAGTCTAGCTCTAATATCAACTAATGCAAACCTTTTGATCACATGATCAAGGAACCTCCAACAAAGTTGAAATACAACCTGGAAAGCCGCATTAGGAACTCTTGTAACCCTAGCTCATGCACAAGTTTAGGACTTAAATAAGCCTAATTTAATCTCCTTATGCTGTCCAAAATTAACCCATTATAAGTTTAGACTAATTGGGCTGAAAATAGCTAAGAAAGAACACTTTGTCAATGAATCTACCAAAATAATAATAACTTTGACCATAATATAACTCTATGTGTCAAATACCTCCCTGTAAAATTTTGACTTGATTCGATATAGAGCTTAAGAGATATATTTGATCTCGCAAAACTGGTCACTAGGTATTTTAAGGAAAAATTTAGACCTAACTTGATTTGTATCATCACTGATGTGAATCTCTTGATCACGTGATTAAGCAACCCCTAATAAAGTTGAAATATAACCCGAAAATCCAAAAACCAGGTTTGATAGAAGATAACCTTGTACCTAAGGATCAAAGTTATTAGAACAAACTTGGACCAAAAAATAACCCTATATCTAAGAACCTGAAATAAACGAATGACACCATAAAATCAATTAATCTTCGATAAATCATATGTATAATCTTTGTCCATGCAAAGAAATGGTATTTTACCACAAACAATTAAAAGAAAGAAACTCGTGTTTATTATCACCAAGCTGCTGAAACTTTCACCTCCAAAAATATTATATAGTCTCCTTTAAATAAACCTAATGGACCCATTTTAGGTTGTAAGCCAATGGATCCAAACTAGAAATCAACTAACATAACTCCAATAATGAAATAAACCCCTAAACAATATCTAATGAGCCAAAACAAACCCAAATTAAAAATAATTGTTCAACATCAAATAAATAAAATATGACAATGAAAATAAAGTCTTCATGCTAGAATTCTTCCATGTAGCTGAAATCTCTAAGCTCTATTGAGTGGTGTTTTGACCAAAACTTGTAGTGTATGAACTCAACTAGGAAACTTTGTTTTGATTGCTATAATTTCCTTCTTTAAATTGCCTCCTCATAGTATCCTTGATATGCTATAAATACTTGTAAAATAATATATAATAAAAACCCAAGAGAAACATCCCCTTAGATGTTGCCATATTAAGTCCATGTGGGACTTGGAATCCTTGTAAATCATGGACTTCAATTCTTCAATGAATCCAAACCACATTAAAAACCCTTGTAGCTCAAGCTCATGCACAAGCTTAAAGCCAAAATAAGCCTTATTTATTCTCTCTTTGCTTTTTAAAATTAACCCGCTATAGGTTTGGACTAATTAAACCAAAAAAGCCAAGAAAAAACACTTTGTTGACGAATCTGCAAAACAATAGCAGCAACTTTGACCAGTTTAAATAATATTTTTTCAATCTCTTATTGATATGTAATTTTACCACAATATATTTTCTTGTTTCTAGTATCTCCTTATAAAATTTGAGCTCGATCTGATCTATAGTTTAAGAGATATGTCTAATCTCATAAAACTAGTTAGTAGGCATTTTAAGGCAAAATTCAGACCTAACTTTATTTGTATCAAACTACTTCTTTTCATAAAGGAATAAACATAATATGTATCAGTCTCAATAGCTCTAATTAATTTCTAGTCTTAATAAAATATTGACAAGAAACATTTGTGAACAATGCTTTGATGTAGTAGAAATCTCGTAACTATAACAACTTTATAATTTTTTTTTCAAATTATTTTTATCTCATGGACTTTTTCTTTACTCTAGATTCATTAATTGAACATTAGATTTATTAATCAAATATAAATAAATTTTAAAAATAAAAAATCATTTATTAATAATAAACATGTTTTACATTAATAGAATCAGTGCTATATTTACCCAAACAATTAACTACAGGATATATTTACTAACACTATCTTTTTTAAAAAAAATTTAGTTATAAACAATTTCTATGACTTGAAATTTTTTGCTAGCAAATGCCTAATATTCTTTATTTGATAGCAATATTCCTTTGAGCTTGATGTATGATATTAAATGACTATAACTACAAAAACCAATATTTAGAAATTTAATTATGCTACTTATAAAAAAGTTTTCACTTTCTAGTTACTATAACTTAAAATGTAAAATATCTTATTAATCAAGAAAAAAAAGCATACTCAACATTAAATCTAATCATTAAGTTTGGATTTCACCAAAAAGACTTAAACCTTATAGTAGTTGGTCTATTCTTAATGTTATTTATATCTTTTAAGATTTATCAAATAGCTTTGGCTGCAAGATCTTCTTCAGACCATTATGTCTTAATGTCTCCACTATCATATCTTTATATAAATGAAAATGAAAGACATTAAGGATTGATGGATTCTTTTAGTCACGTATATGTTTAAGAATTATTCATGTTAAGCCACTTTGTATGTTTAAACATTGATCACATGGTAAAATTAAAATCTTAATTAAATTTAATCATCATTAAATTATTTTGGATAAGCACAATCATTATGTATAAATATTGATCCTCAATATCCTAAGACCTAATGTCTTCATTATTCGGTCCTTTCTTCAACAAGGAGAAACTACACTTATAAACTTAATCTCGAATAGAGGCAAGCAACAACCTCGCAAATCTATCAATGTATTCTTTGATCAAAATTTTATATGTTATTTGTTCTTTCATCAACAAGGAGAAACTACACATATAAACTTAATCTTGAATGGATGCAAGTAACATCCTCACAAAAAAAGAACAATCACCAAAACATAAAAGGTGACGAAGCTAGGATTCAAGCCAAGCAAATGAATAAAAAAGGAAAAAGAAATTAGAAAAAAAAAAGAAAAGGAAAAAAAAACGGACTTGAGCCAACTTAAGTGAGGATGCTATATATACAAGCCAAATTATGATATCAAGATAAGTCAATACAAAGCAAATTAAAAAAAAAAGCTTATGTCCAATTCCAAACAAATCAAAAGTAAATGGATGAAATTGGAAAAAAAGAGTCAATTAAGAAAAAAAGGCAAAAAAACAAAAACATCCAGTAAACCAGGTAAGTCAACCAAACTCTACGATTTGAATCATAAAAGTGAGATAACCTAATAAAAGGCAAACCAAAAAAGATTACGAAACTCAATTCCAAAACAACTCAATTTTAAAGGATGAAATGTAACGAATATTAAATTTAAAAAAAACAATCCTAGAAAAAAATTGAGCCAGCCTAAGCTAACCGACCAAACTCATGGTCTAATTGATAGGACCGAAATAAATGAGTAGAAAGGAAATTAAAGAAGATCAAGAAGTCCAATATCAAAAACCCTAACCTTGAATGATGGAATTAAAAAAAGAAAATTAATTTTCAACCAATCTACTGTTGAAAGATAAAATTGAAAAAAAATATCAATTTAAAATTTTTATCAAAGTAAATCCAACTAAGAATGACAAATAAAAAAAAACCGAGATAACCCAAGTGAAAAATTATATAGAAAAAAAATAAATAAAAATAGCATAGCCCAATATCCAATTTAATGTTGAAGGATGAAATAAATAAAAAGTACCAACTACCAGCTACTTTGGCTTACTAGACACCAACAGCTACCAACCACCTGGGCTTTCCATATCAAGCCACCAAATACCTTGACTAGAGAGAATGGATCAGATTGCTTGAACTAAGAGATTAATCGATTATCCAACATATCATCCTTATTCCTAAGCATCTTGGATTTTGAGACTTATCAATGAACGTCGTTTATGAGGAACTGATAAAAAAGCCATCAATTTCTAAAGCTTGTTTTTGACATTTCTAGGCAATTCTATGACACACGACCAAGACACACTTGTGTCAAGACACAAGACAAATCTATTTGTTACCACGAACACTTCTACCCAACCGGACCTTTCATAACTCACCAGTCGGGTACAACTCCTCACTCAAGTCGTGTTGACAATCCAAGGGAAAAATAAAACCTTACCACCCTAACAATTCTTAACACCCTCAACAACACACAACATTTTAGCGTTATGACCACCAGTTGTATCAAGTGCCTGTAGACGATTACACTACCTAGGAGAGACTAGACAAGATGACATTCATAAGAGTCTCTCAAAGGGTCGCTCGTACCAATGTGATATCAATGTACAAAGCTGATATTCCAAACATATTCCTTTTAGCTACCGTAAGATAAAAACCTATTACTATAATCGTAGCTCCAAGACAAACCCCCTGGGTTGCTAAGAGCCTAATAGACAAATGACTAAGAAACAGTCTATATATGGGCTTACTTAGAAGAATGACTATATAACCACCATCAATGGAGGAGTTCTCTCTTATTCCAACGAGTATTGAACCTTTAACTCCCTAAGAATTACATTTCTATAAAAATGAGTCTGAACAACTATGATGGCCCGACCAACCCGAGGAAGCATGTATAAAATATACACGGTAGCTTAGAGTTGGTCATCCAAGACAATGACTCAATGTGCAAAACCCTCCCTATAACCTTTTAGGGGTTTGCACATGCATGGTACAATAATTTAAAGCCAAGCTCCATTGAAAGGTTCAGTGACCTCTGCACAAAGCTGGTGGTACGCTTCATCACCAACATACTCACTAAGAAAAGCTTCAGTAAGCTATTTGGATTTATCTAAAAAGAGGGTGAGTTTTCACGGGCATATTTGAAAAGGTTCAATGAGGAGATGCTCAAAGTGGAAGAATTGCTTGAGCCATTAACCTTAGAGGCCTTGATAAGAGGGGTAAATTAACATGTCATTTGGAGAAAACTTTATGCTTTACCAAAAAAAGCTTGCTCAATGTGAAGCAATCCATAAAAAATCATATATGGATGGAAGAGGTACTAGTTTGTTATGACTTGGGCCTCTTTGTTTTTACAAGGACAAACAATATGAAGAACTTTCCAAGTGAAATAATTCTCCTATTAGAAATGAATGCTCGAGAAAGAACCATGAGGGATCAACCCATGATTATTTGGTGTATCTTAAGGATTTATATCTCTCTTGAGTTAAAATAGGATCACTCATTTAAAGTTATCAGGGCAGTTAAAGTAAACATCTTGGTGCCACTTCCAAGACATATTCCTCCAAAGAACCTCCTTTATACTTATCACTCGAATCACCTCATGATGCATAATCCTCAATAAAAATATAAGTTTATTTTCAAAATAAAAATAATGTATATCTAACATACATTTCTTAACTACAAATATTTAATGGGGGCTTCTAGACACTCTCATTCAAGAGGATTGACTTGGTCTCCTTACGATAATAGCCCCACAATTTTTAAGGGATGGGTATGAGGTCTCCATATTGCAATGACATATATTCTCTAAGTGATATCTATTTCTCATACTTTTCTAATTCCTTTACATCAATGAAATTATAAAATTTTCATATATATATATATATATATATATATATTTTAAAACATATATGAGATTTATATTAAATAAGCAAATCAAACAAATGAGATTATAAAATATCAAACAAACCAAACCTAGTTAATTCGTATAAATAAATTAACAAATCAATCAAGCAAACCAAATGAGATTTATATTATCATCTTTAATTCTTGATTTAGGTACAAGAGCTTATGCGTTAATAACTAAATATGTAAAATAGATGAAAGAAAAACACGAGTTCATCAAATTTCAGATTTAAATTCAATTCCATTTGATGACGTATATTTAATTAATAAAAGAATTAAACTTCATAAATTATTTTATTTATATTATAAAGAGTTGAAATACAAAAGGGCAATGCATGACTGGAGAAGACTGATATTCACTATCATATGAACTTGCAACACAAGGCATAGAACTAATTAAAGCATGCCGCCTGAGAACTGTCATCAAGTCTTGAAGATGATCATGACAAGGTAAGGCCGGAGGAGAAGGCAATGCCGGCCATATTCAGACCCTTCATCTTGCAATCAGGCAGAGGGAGCCAAGCCCAA
>Ga0325414_1008841_pt1 | contig 10654 bp, 5 predicted proteins | sample PopdelMetagenome_8_FD_206183 | JGI IMG/M metagenome (GOLD analysis project Ga0325414, IMG submission 206183) | Populus deltoides microbial communities from Bellville, Georgia, United States - Leaf-PdKOR-R3 | ecosystem: Host-associated > Plants > Phyllosphere > Phylloplane/Leaf | place: USA...
TCAAACAACATAGTACCTGGAAAGTGACAATTTTTTTCTAAAATTAAGCTTTAAGAAGTCCCTCTAGTTTCATAATTTTCTTAATGTGGCCCTTCACCGATTAATTTTCTTGATACGCCCCTCTTACTTCAATAAGTCCTTCCACCCAAATTCTGACGTTAAATACTGAGTTGGCTTATGAAAATTAATTGAGGAGGGGCTACATTATGAAAATTATAAAATAAGAGAGGCTCTTGACGTTATTAACGTGTAGAATTTATTTTATGAATGAATATGAAATGTACTTTTAAAATTAGAATTTAGTTTTGATTAAAGCACATATCTCTTACCTTTAAAAAAATTCTTTTAAGATGATGTAATTATTTTGTGAGGTATTAGGGGTGAGCGAAAAAACCGAAAAACCGATTAAATCGAGAAAACATGAAAAAAATAATCGAAAAAACCAAACCGTGAAAAAAAACCTATTAAAATTTTAAAAAAACCGACCGGTTCGATTCGGTTTCAGTTTTATAAACTTAAAGCCGAAAAAACCGAATTCAAACCGAAACCAAACCGATTGAACTGGTTTTTTGTCCTAAAAACCGAACCAAAACTGACCAGTTTAAATTGGTTTCGGTTTTTTAAAAAAAATCGATTTAATTATTTTTTTATAAAATCAAACCGAATAAAAAATTACATTCCTGTTATGTATCCAAATTACATGTCACTCTTATGCGTCTATTATCCATTATTCTTTGGAAAAAGGTCCTCTCCCACATGCTTAAAATGACAGAGGCAAGGTGCCTCTCATGGCAGCCAACATCTACCATGTCCATATTCTCTTAAAGTCTATGAAAGCAAAAAAAAAAAATCTTCCAAGAAAATACTTTTCCAAAGATATTTCTTAGAAGAATCAAAGTCTTCCTAGTCGTTCAAAAAATCGAATGTGTATATTTAGGACAGAATAAGGACTAAAATCCTTGTTTTTGTCTGAAACACGTCCCGAGGAAATTTCCTGTCCCGTCATAAAAAGATGGAATTTTATATTATCCGTTTCTTATTTATCACTTATTTATTTTTTTAATTTGATTAAATAAAAATTATCCAATTTTATCAAAATGAATATTTTACAAAGTTGATAGTTCAAGTTTGCATATATTCTTAATTAACCCCACATTTGAGAATCAATGCTACACACAAATGAAAAATCATTACATATATTCTTTCTCCACCTAAAGTTATTTACTTTTCAAACAACATTAATTAAAAGAGAAGCCAATGCATGCTGGGAAATCATTTTAGCTTTCTTCATAAAATACAGTACGATATATATTTTTTTATATTATTATTTTTCTTGAACATATAGTTTTTTTTTGTTTTTTTATTATAATTTTTTAAAAAATTATTTTTATTAATTTGATTTTTTTAATATTAAGATGGTTGAAAATTTAGATTTGTAATTTTTTTATTTTATATTTCTATAATGTTAGCGTGGTTTGCAGGTTTATCAAGGTAACTCAGGTTATTCTGGTTTATGAGTTTGGTTGAGTTTTTTTTTCTCTCTTTTGTTAATTGAATTTGACTTTTTTGTAGTCTCTTTTTTTTCTCATATAGTTAAAAAAAGCTTTTGAAAAAAATCATGTTATTAAACTTTATAAAATAACAAAAATAAAGGATACGCAGAAATTACTTTTCACCCAAAAATCATTGCATTGTGGATTACAATCCACAATGTTTTGCTTTCTTTTTTAAAAAAATTATTTTTTTATGATTTTTTTTAAATATGCTTTTATTGATTTTATCTTTTAAGATTTAGATCGTTGAGAATTTAGCTTCGTAATTTATTTCTTTTTATTTTACATTTATATGAGGTTAGCATGGTTTACGAGTTTGTCAAAGTAACTTAGGCTACCTCAGTTTACAAGTTTGGTGGGTTGTCTTTTTTTTAATTGAATTTGATTTTTTTATAGTTTATTTTTTTCTCATATAGTTAAAAAAATTTGTTTTTGAGAAAAGTCATGTTATTAAACTTTAATATTTGGATGGTTGAAATTTTGGCTTTATAATTTATTTCTTTTTATTTTACCTTTCTATGAGATTAGCATGGTTTACAGGTTTAACAGGTTAACTCGACTTGCCATGATTTATGAGTTTGGTAGGGTGTTTTTCTTTTTTAATTGAATTTGATTTTTTTATTATCTATTTGTTTTCTCATATAGTTAAAAAAAATAGTTTCAGGTAAAAGTTATTTTATCAAACTTTATAAAGTTTATGGACATATTTACAAGTTTGGTCGGTTGATTTGATTCGTGAGTCTGGCAAGTTTAATTTTTTTTAATTAGTTTTTTTTTTTCATCCTTAAATACCAAGTTAATTGAGAATTTAATTTCATAATTGGTTTTGCTTTGTCTTTTATGAGGTTATCATGATTTAAAAAAAAACATTTTAATATTGGGTTGATATTTAATTTCATAATCGTCTATTTTTGTTATCATATAATTAAATGAAAAAACAAATTATAATCTCAATGGAGTTCATAACTCAGTTTACAGGTTTGGTGTCCTAGCTTGACTTATCACAAGTTCGACGAGTTTACTCACCAATAAGATATGCTTTTTTTTAATCTTTTAATTGTTTTTAATCTTTTTTATTTCATCCTTTAATATTGAATTAATTAACAAATAAATTATATTATTGATTTTTGTTTACGTTCTATAGGGATAATTGCCTCGGATAAAATTTCTGAATTATTGACAATATAATTTGTTTCATGAGCTAATATGTAATATATTTTTAAAATCATCGATTTTAAAAATTTAATTTTAATTAAAAAACGAACTAATAAGAGAATCATCCATTTAGAATATCTCTCACCTTTAAAAAATTTATTTTACAAGGATGTCTCTAGTTTTTTTATTTTTATTTTGGAGTTATTTTGCAAGGTATATTCTTGTTATGCATGCATTATTCTTTGAAAATTAAGAGGGCCTCTCCCACATGCTTAAAATTACAAAGAGGCAATGTGCCTCTCATGGCAGCCAACATCTACCATATCCATATTCTCAGTGTGTTTAGTAATGTGATAGAGATTGCTTTTCAAATAACTTTTCGTGCCGAAATACATGCCAATAATGTTTTTTTATTTTTTAAAAATTATTTTTAATATCAGCACATCAAAACGATCCAAAAAGTACAAACCGTACTTAATTTTAACCAAAAAAAATTTTAAAATTTGATGAAATACAATTATAAATGCAATGCCAAACCGTTAGTCTTAAAAAAAAAATACTTTTCCAAGGTATTTCTTAGAAGAATCTAAGTCTTCCTCGTCGTTCAAAAAACAGAATATGTATTCAAACCATCTGTCTCTAAATCTATCCACGGGCTCTTTCAAGCTGAGTTTAGGTTCCGACCACTTTAAAAATGACAAGAAAAGTTGTGAAACGTTCCATGTTCTGTCTAAGATGCCTCTAAAAACATTTATTGTCCCACCGTAGAGGATGCAACAAGCTTGTCCAATAGAACAGATAAAAATCATTATTTTTCAGTTTTTTATTTTATTTATTTTTTTATTTATCATTTATTTTTAAATTTGATTAGCTAAAATTTGACCAATTTTATTAAAAAGAGTTTTTACATCTAATTAAAGGCTTCATTGCAAAAAAAAGAATTATTTAAACACTAAATTTGACATGCCATAAAATCTGAGGACCTACAAAATAAGTTGTATCTGAGAATACGGTTGAAATCGAGTTTTTTTAAAAAATTAAATGTTATTTTATTTAAAATTAATTTATTTTTATATTTTCATATCGTTTTATTATTTGATGTTAAAATTAATTTTTAAAAATAAAAAAAATATTATCTTTTATATATTATAAAAAAATATATATAAAAAACACTTTAAAGCACACTCATATTAAACACTTCATACTCCATCGTAATAACTCATTACAAAATCTAATCATTTGATGGTACGGGTCAGGCTTGCTTTTTTATTTTATTTATTTTCGAAAAAATATAAAATTAATCAATGACATGGTAGCCAAGATCGATCCAGCTTGGCTTACTTGAACTAGACAACAAAAATATTAAAGATAGAAGAGCTGGACACTCAACGACCAGTCACACATGATGCAGCCACTGAGCTTTCCGTTCTGAGCTGACCATGCCACTGCATAAGTGCCGTAGCTATCTTGTCCACATATCGGGTTGGTGTAGCTGTAAATGATTTAGTTTTGTTAGATATATTTTTAATAAATTGTTTTTAAGAGTTTGATTTATATAAAAAAACTTATATATACATTCGACTGGGAATAATTCTTCATTTAAATTAAATTTTTTTCAAGATTTTTACTTATTCAGAAGTTGCAATATTTCACTTCTAACTTGTGAGCCCTAGTTTAATGATAATTCAAATCTCACATGGAATAATAATAATAATAATAATAATAATAATAATAATAATAATAATAATAATAATAATAATTTATAATCAATGACATATATATTTATATAATTATCTGATATAGTAGCTGTTTTAAATAGTATTTTTTTATTAATATATATGTTCGGGTCAGTTTATACGTATTTTAATCTTGATTATTTTTTTTTAAACAGTATTTTAAACCTTGGCATCATACAAACATGGTAGGGAAATAATCAGTACTCATACTTGGTATTTGTAATATGATATTTTAAATTTATGATTTTTTTTTCTTTTATTTATTCTCTATGGTCAGAATTCATGCCTCATTGAAAACAAGGCAGCTCATTTCATTTATAATTTCACCAACTTGAATTTAAAATCTGTTCAAGTGGATGCATCAAATCTGTTCAAGTGGATGCATCAACACGCACACACATAAATGAAAAAAATAAAAAGTATTTTATTTTTTGTTTTTTTCTACTTTTTTTTTTGTGGTTGAAATTATCTTCTCGTTAAAAACATGGTGTTTTGGGACGTGCATGTAGTGGATCTTCTAATTTCTAAATTGGCTTGGGTTGGTTTTGTTAATTTTGAGTTAGATATTGTAATTGTTTATATGTGGTTGTGATTTAAAAAAAAATAGTTTTAAAAGAACTTGTAGATGTTGTTTTAAAAGAAGAGGTTTAAAAATGTGTTTAATTAAAATTATTGGAAGATAATTTTTTTATACAGTATAAATAAAAAATATATTATTTTAATTTTTACAAAATTAAAAATTAAAACGCAATTACACGCGGAGTCAATGCAAACTATTTAACTGATCAAATAATTTTTTTAAAATCACTACATCACATGGCCACAAAATAAATAGATAATGAAAGAATGGTTATAAATCTCTCCTCTCATGCAAATGTTTTTTATTAATATAAATATTCAAAAAAATTTATTTGTACCTCAATTAATTATATAAATTTTAAAATTAATGAATATATAAATTTTCTCTAATTAGTTAAATACCCATCGTGAGGAGATAAAAAAAATATGTAATTATAGTAGCTATCTTCTAATTAGTTTACTTTTCATATGAATCCAGCTACGTCAAACATGGAATGAGTGAAAACTTGCTGCAACAATTTAAAAATAAAAAATAAATTAATCATGATGAAGTAGTGAAAACTTCAGCCATGAATGGACTTTCCATAGGCTGCAACTTGGGTTTTTTTCTATAGGCTCGGTGTTTCTTGCCGCACAAATTTCTTTACAGAATAAAAAACTCTACGAAGAAGATAATATATAGAACAAAAAATGATCCGAAGAGCGTGACAAAAGTGTGTAGGGAAATGAGCAGTAGCAATAATTTCTGTGTATAGTTGTAGTTACTGTAATTTTTTTGAAGTATTTTTTATTTAAAAATATATTAAAATAATATATATTTTTTTATTTTTTAAAATTAATTTTAAGATCAGCGCATCAAAATAATCTAAAAATAGAAAAAATTATTAATTTAAAATAAAAATAATAAATTAAACTTTTTAAAACATAAAAATCAAATATATCCTTATCCCGCTTCAAATGTTTTACCCGGTGAGCATAAATACTTAGAGTGTGTTTGGTATTGCGGTAGCTGTTGTGGTTGTGATTTAAAAAAAGTTGTTTTATAAAAAGTATTTTGAGTTGTGGTTGGTTTGAAAAAATAGGTGTTTGGTTAAAACTGTGGTTGAAATTGAGGTTGAAGAAAAAATAGTTTAATATGTTTGGTTAAGAATGTTTTTGAAATTGAGGTTATAAAATAATTTTAAAAAATATAAATTAATATTGATGGTTTTTAATTTAAATATTATGGATTTAACTATTACGGTAACATCATGAAATAAATCATATTTTATATAAAAAAATTTATTGTTCTATTAAACTATCTACAATTTCATTACGTACAAAATTTATCTGACAAGAACTACAGTTTTCATAATTTTTTAGCGTGTAATAAAATTAGATAAAATATTATCATGTATAAAATTCACTCTAAACTAGTTTTCTTTTAAAAAAAATTAACACACTAAAAAAAAGTCTACGCAGTGTAAGTGAACAGTAAAAAAAATTACACTGTTTACTATTTTTAACATAAATAGTGTAATGTTTTTGCACTATTCATGAACAATATATCCACTTGTATCGTTTATATTAATTACACTATTTATTGAACAGTGCAATTTACACGACAGCGCAAGAAAAACATGTTACACTTGTCCTTTCAATTCTGCATTGCAAACATAGAAAAGGATGGCCTCATCAACAGTAATTAATGGTTTTTTCTTTACTAAATGCTTGACTCGTGTGATTTGATTAAAACACAATCTCTGCCACGTAAATAAACCCCCTCTTATAGATTTTGATAATTTCAGCTTTTCCTGCGGCGGAGAGTATTGTTGCAGGTATTTTGTGGTGTTCGGAGCAATGATGGAGACGTACACGTGGTGGTGAACAGAGAAAAATGAATACCTCGTGTTTCTTCATCGTGTTTCATATTTTAACTTTGTTATTTTTCCATGGAATTTTTATTTTTCCATCAAGTTTTATGTCCCTCTACGTAAAAACTTTTATTTTGGACGTTGAATTAAAAATACCTAGAATTAATTTGATATTTTTTAAATAAAAAATCAATTTAAAAAACAAGTTTTACCTTGTAAACAACACTCCTTTAAAATCAAAGTAAATTTGAAGTGTGTTTCACACCTTAGAGGTGACTACAACCTGTCATGAGACACGCTATAGGACGTCTTTTTCTTTGGTCGGTCGTCCCTGTCCTTTGCTGGTCCAATTCCCTATGTGTCAAAATGAAAGCCACATTTGGAAATGTAGTGAAAATCATATTCCATAAAATTTTTTTTTTTTTTTTGTTAAAAATTAAATTTTATTTTACATGCTGATTTTAAAAAATAAAAAATATTATTTTGATACATTTCGGCACTAAAAAAACTTTAAAAAATAATTATAACTACACTCCTAAACAGACTTCAATCATTTTTCAGCATATAAAAAAATAAAAGAAAAAAAACCGAGTTAGATCCGTGATTGATCTAGAAATAAATAAAACGACATTGTTTTAACAAAGAAAATTTTGATTATTTAAAAATTAGTTTTTCATTAAATAATCTAAGTTTTTCTCTTATGAAATTGTGGCATAAATTAAATCATATAGTTTGAAATTTTGGATTGAGTTGGTGATTCAGCCCTAAATCTAAACTAGTCTAGGCTAATAAAAATAAAAATTAGACGGGTTTGGTCAAAATTTTTAATTTTGTTTTAAATAGAGTTTTTTTTTTACTATTATAAAACATAATAAATCTGGACCCACCTTTTGAACTATGACTCAGAGCCTCGCATCCGGTTTTGACAATGAGAACCAAACGAAAGTCAACACAAACGTAATGTGTGTTTAGTATTGCGGTAATGGTTGCGATTGTAGTTTGAAAAAAGTTATTTTATAAAAATTATTTTTAATTGAGGTTGGTTTGAAAAAATAGGTGTTTGGTTAAAACTGTGGTTGAAATTGAGATTAAAAAAAAGTAGTTTGATGTGTTTGAGTAAGAATGCTTTTGAAATTGAGGTTATAAAATAATTTTAAAAAATATATATTAATATTGATGGTTTTAAATTTAAATATTGTAGAATTAATTACTCGTATTACATTATAAAATAAATAATACTTTATATAAAATATTTTTTATTATTCAATTAAACTATTTAATAATATAATTAAATAAAATATTATCAGATATAAAATTGATATTACAGTGCGAGTGAATTTAATTCACTTTATACTAGTTTTTCAGTAAAAAAATATTATTCATATCACAGTGTAAATAAATTTAATTTACTCTAAACTAGTTTTTTTTTAAAATATTAATAAAATTAACACACACTAAAAAAAACTGTTTTAACAATACAAGTGAATTGCACTGTTAACGTGAACAGTATAATTCTCCCACACTTTTAGCATGTATTGTGAATGGAATGCAGGATTTTTCTGCTTTTTATTTATAACATTTTAATCGCAAAAATTACATGGAATTTATATATAGTAAATCAATTTTTTTCATTACCAAACGGCTACAATCTACATTTTAATTAAAACACATGATAGCCGCGTAAACTAAAAGACCCGTAAACTACTTGCTAACTCCAGACCACTGGTTGGATGATGACGAGGATGCAACACGCCGGTCATTGATTTCAAGAAAAAGCCCCAGCAAACGCAATTAGCATTCTGCCATTGATATTTTATTACGGTTATGATTTTTTAAAAAAATATTTTTTTATCTAAAAATATATTAAAATAATATTTTATATTAATTAAAATTTATTTTTAATATTAACACATAAAAATAAACTGAAAAGACAAAAAAATATTAATTCAAAATAAAATAAAAAATAAAAAATTTAAAATTTAAAATTTTTCAAAAATATTTTTAAAACACAAAAACAAATAAATACAATTTTTTCAAAATATTTCTTCTTAAGCAAAAATCACAGCCACCATGGTTTTTATTATTATTATTATTAAAAAGCACCGTTAATTAATTTTTTATATCTTAAAATTTTGTATAAACACTATGGGACTGAGAGAATATATTTACAAGAAATATTTTTTTAATGTTTTTTTAAAATTCAAACCAAAATTGATAACGTGGAGGGTCAACCTATTAATCCAAGTCTCAGAAATAGTCGCCAATTAAAAATGAAAAATAAACTTGAATGTGAAGTTTCAGGGGCGGCGCCAGAAGACTTAATTAGAGGGGTTAAATTAAAAAATTCTTTCTCAGGGAATCAAGATTTAAATTTCTCTAACTTCAGATCTAAGACTATAAATCATTAGGGGCTGAAAAATAAATTCTTGCAAGTGCCGGGGCCGCTGCCAGCCCCTGCCCCTGCCCCTGCCACTGCCACTACAGAGTTTAACTTTTCTTCTTCTTTTTTACCTTAATATTATATATATATATATATATATATATATTGGTGTGCTTAAATTAATTTAAATCTTGATCAGGAGTAATTATACGTACGAAAGAAGTTTCTAGTAGGAGACAAATTGCTGAGCAACCCTATACAAGTCCAGTGACGTATGGGGCTGGCGTGCCCCCTTTGATGTGATTGCTCCCATTACACTACTGTGAAATGAAATATATAATAAAAATCATTATCTCAAGCCAGCATCAATACCATATAAACCGTCTAAAATCCCGTTTTAAAAAAATATTTTATTTTTATATTTAAAAAGTTTTTTCATATCATTTTAAAATATGTTGATGTTAACATTTAAATTTTTAAAATCAAAAAATTATTTTAATATATTTTTAAATAAAAACATTTTAAAAACAAGTACATTATAGCATTAAACACGTACAAAAACATACACTGTAATATTATTTTAATATATTGATATTAAAAATTAATTTTTAAAAATAAAAAAACTATTCCAATGTATTTTTAAATAAAAAATACTTTAAAAACATGTACATTATAATATAAAGTACGCACAATAAATATTTTTTTATCTTTTTTTGTATTTTTTTCATATTATTTTAATATGTTAATGTTAAAAATTAATTTTAATCTATTTTTAAACAAAAAATAATTTTAAAACACATATACTATAATATCAAACACGTACTAAAAATCAAATTAATTTTTTTTGTATTTTTTTATGTGCTCGTATAAAAAATAAAAAATATTTTAATATATTTTAAAGTAAAAGGTTCTTTTAGAAACACTTTATACTATAATATTAAACACGTATTAAAATTATTTTATTTTATTTTAAAAAAATATAATTTTTTTAATTTTTTTTTTAAATATTAAAACGAGTTTTAATAAAATTAAAGGATTGAGACTAGGCTGATTTTGATTTGATTTTTTTCCACCCAACCAGGCCGGGTTTAGTATAACCAGGGACTATATCTGATTAATTAAAAAACGAATTGTCGTAGTGTCATATGCCCTTGCTAAATAAAATAAATAAAATAAAACCTCACTCGATTTATTTAAATAATTAATTAAAAAACAGAGTGTTTTTTTTAATGATTAATATAATAGAAGGAGCATAGTTTCACAATTCTCCACCGTTCGGTACTTGGTAATAAGAAGATTTCAATAAAAAAACAATAATTCATATCCAATGAGAATTCTCCACAACATGCATCATATGATATTGGAATATATAATATAAAATCTTTTATTTTTTTACAG
>Ga0325414_1008843_pt1 | contig 10652 bp, 6 predicted proteins | sample PopdelMetagenome_8_FD_206183 | JGI IMG/M metagenome (GOLD analysis project Ga0325414, IMG submission 206183) | Populus deltoides microbial communities from Bellville, Georgia, United States - Leaf-PdKOR-R3 | ecosystem: Host-associated > Plants > Phyllosphere > Phylloplane/Leaf | place: USA...
TTTCTTATGTTTTTTTATAAATAAAATTTATTTTAAAAATTAAAAATATTTATTTTTGGATAGCATTTCTAATAGGTGCATCTTGCGAGATGTTTTTTCTCTTTGATTTATATGTGTGTGTATTTATACTATTATTTGATTAAATAAAAAATTAATTTTAATTAACAGAATCTTTAAATACAATCGGGTAAATAATTTGTGTTACGAGATCAAATATCTTTATCTAGATTCGTATCTCAACTTTTCGAGACATCTATTTAGCTATCATTAATTATTTTTTAAAATTTAATGATGTAAATAATTTTTAATTTATTTAATTAAATTATGTGTATAAAAATTTTAATTTATACTTAATATTTTTTTAGATAAAAAACAAGTTAAAAAAATTTTGATGTTTAACTAGTTTTATTGAAAAAATATATTCAGCTTGCTGCGGTATAATATTAAAAAAAGAAAGAGAGAGAAAGCATCGGAAGTTGTTGGAGCCTTGCTGTTTAGACAGGTGTGAAGCTGATTTGTTCAAAAGTGCCGATGGTGGATGTCGGAGGGGCGTCCAGGTCCAGGTGGTGTTTTTGTTCCAGCCTGGATACTTGGGTTTCGCGCTCGGAGGGGATTGCAAGGAAGTCTATTAATATTTAAATTCGAGGACCAGTTTTGTTGGATGTTTTCTAGAATTTGGGTTTCTTTTTGCTTCTGTTTGGCCAGACAGACAGTGAGGATGTTTGTCGTTAATTTAATTCTTTTCTAGTAGAGTTTTTTTTTTTTTTTTCAAGTTGCTTAGCGGGCCGACTTTCCTTTTTAATTTGATGAAAACTCTATGATTATGAAACACACAATTTCATACTACAAAGTCATCAAAACACAACTTAAAGAAGTCGTGTGTTGGCTGCTCCATTGCTACTGGATATACTTGCATCATTTCAAACAAAATGTCCACAGGTCAAAAGGATCCAGATAACAGAACTCATATAGCAGCTCCTCGTCTCTGTGGGGGTGTATTTTTGAAATTTTATTCCAATATAGAATAATATATATGAAATTCCTGGAAAATTTTTAATGTGATCCAATAATTAAATTGAGAGTTATATTTGTTACCGTAAACCTGGACGATAAACATAATAACAATAAAATACAAATTTGATTGTTTAACCATGACCTGGATTGCATTATAATTGCAAGGCACGCTGTGTTTTGTTTGTTATTAATTGGTAATGGCATTAGTGTAGAGTTTTTTGTCTTTCTTTAATGGTTCTGGTCCATTGGAATTTTGACTTCTCATTATACGTTATTAGAGTTTGCAGGCAAGTATGGAGTTTGGTGATCCAAGTCATTCAGGATTGCATCAAATTGCTGTTTTGAGGGAGAAAAGAAGGAAGGGCTCATCAATTATTCAAGGAATTCTCGACCAAGAATTTCAAGAAAGAGATGGAGACTACCTGCTGCTCATGTTATTAGAGTTTTCCAAGATCCTTTAAGGAAAATTGGTTGCCAAGTTGCCGTATTATGTTCGAAATGGCCGCTGATTCACTGCTTGTGATGAGAACATCATCGACGTAGACTAACAGAAATAATGTTATGCCATTCTTGGAGTAGATGAACAGAGAGGGGTTTGACTTGGATTGCTGAAATCCCAACGTCAGAAGAAAAGAGCTAGCTCTTCATACCAAACATAGACTTGTTTAATTTGCAGCTGTATAAAGGCAATATAGAATCCACAAATCCTGGAGGCTGAATCATGAACACATCTTCTTTTAGTGTTCCATGTAGGAATGCGTTGTTGACATCTAGTTGTCGAATGCACTAACGATGTTGAACAACAATGGAGAAGATAGTTTTGATGGTTACTGGTTTGACAACGAGACTGAATGTTTCGGTGTAATCAAAACCGTGACGTTGATGATATTCTTTGGCAACCAAGCATGCCTTATACCTTGATATTATGCCATCAACATTGTGCTTGACTCGAAAAATCCACTTACAGCCAACTGGAATGATGGATGGATTTGGTGGAACTAGCTCCCAAGTTCCATGTTTAACTAAAGCATTAAACTCTTCAGACATAACATGTCGTCATTTATGATCTTTTAGGGTTTGAGAGACACATGATGATTATATAGGTTGTGGAATGAGATGTTTGGTGGTTAAATATAGTTTCTTTGGTTTTTAAATGTTATTCATGGATCTGGTTGTCATACTGTGGCTTTGGGTTGGAGGAATGAAGGATGATAATTATGTTACAGACCTGCTATCTAGTGGCTCAAATGGGGGGACTAGAATTGATGAGTGGTGGCCTGGTGAATGAGCAACAGGGGTAGCAATCATCACAAGTAGATGCAGGGAAGGTGTTTGTCCAAGAGGTGGAATTGCCGATATGGTGGAGTCAATTGAAATCTAACCTGAAATTGTACGAGATATGACATAATAGTAGAGAAAGTGAAAGGAAAGATAGTTTCATCAAATATAACATGTTTTGAAAGATAAATGTGAGAATTGTCAATGGCTATGCATATATATGCATTTTGAGTACTTGAGTAACCAAGAAAAACATATGGCCTAAATTTAGGGCTGAGCATTTCCGGTTCGGTCCGGTTTTGAACCAAAATCAACAACCAAACCGATTTTTTTTATTTTTTGAATCGAACCGAACCGAACTGAAAACCGGTTCAAACTGATTAATTTCAATTCGGTTCCGTTCGTTTTTTTCTTTTCCAAACTGGTTCAAACCCAATGGTCCTCTACCAAAACTACCCTCTGTTTTGGATCACTGGTTGGGTCTAATGTGGCTTTTGAGGAAACAATACTCTAGTCCCCAAAATGTTGTTTTGCTCTCCCCAACCAATTCAGCAGAAGAAATAGCATCGTTCCAAGAAGGACTGTTCATCCTCTTCCTCCTTTGGAACAAAAGAACCTGCCTAAAAAAAAATGTTGGCCTCTATTAGAATCATCAACACAACCAAATCCAATCCACATTGTAGACTAGGTTGTCTACCACAAATTCCATTTTGTCCTAGTTTCCTTTACCCCACAATGCGTCATTAATGTTAAGGAAACTCATCACCAACAGTCTAACAATGGCAAGACTGTTGGTGTTCTTATCCCACCAAACACAGAGCAAAAAAATAAAACAATAATTATCAACATACAAGATCACTATCGCATGTAGATAAGGGTCGAATTTCTCTCGAGGTTTGGCCTTATAAAATTAGAGGGGGAAAGAGGACACAAAACCAAAGAGACAGAAAAGGAGGGAACCTAGAGACCAAAGAAAGGGAAAAACGAAAAACCAGAGAAGGGAAGAACAAGAAATAACAAGAAAAGGAGAGAGAGGATTGAGGTTTCATCCACCAGGATCCAACAAAAACAAACAAACACACATCTCTCATAAAAAAACCATTGTTAATTAATCTCTGCTTTCTTAAGAACCCGTACTTTCTAGGAAGAAGCCACAACAAGGAAAAAGTCTCATAGAGAGTAGAGGAAGGGGAGAAAAATCAACACGAAGAGTAAAGTGAGAGATAATGAGATATGGAGAGAAGGGAGGGGAGGGGGGCGGCTGATGGGTGAATGTTACTTTAGGGTTAAAAAACATTCTATTTATAGTTGTTTTTTTTAAGTGCTAACTGGTTGAATCGGTTCGGTTCGGTTTGGTTCAATCGGTTTCAGACTTTAGAAACCGAAATCGAACCGAATCAAAATTTTTTTGTGCTTTTTAATTGATTAATTCAGTTTTTTTTTGTTTTCTCGATTTATCAGTTTTTTTGCTCACCTCTACCTAGATTTTGGTTATATTTTGTTACTATTGTAAGGCTTGAGCCACATAAAACATTGACATCCAAAATGCCAAGTTTTTTATAATTTGGTTGACGATCAAATAGACATTTAAAAGGATTTTTATTTTGTAAAACAAGTGCTAGCATGTTGTTGATGAGATAAACCACGGTTTGAAAGGCATATACCTAGTATGATAATGAAAAATATGCTTGATGTAACAAGGTGAGGCCTATCTCGACAATGTGATGATATCTACATTTACATGTTTCAATTTGTTGTGGTGTGTAAAGAGCAGTAGTGAGCATATTTTTAGAATGAGAGGATAGGAATTGACAAAGACCCTTTATACTCACCACCATTATTGGAGTACAAATTTTTAATATGAAAGCCAAATTGTTTTTCAAGAAGTTCTTTTAACTAAATAAAGATGGAATGAACATCATTTTTATGATGAATTGGAAACAACCAGTAATACTTTGTAAAATGATACACAAATAAAGCATAGTAACAAAAACCATTTAGAGAACTTGTTGTTGTTGGTCCTTATATATCTGTATAGATATATTCTAATGGATGAGTACTGATAAAAGATGTTTTTGAAAATGATAACTTATGAATTTTATTACATTGACAAGCTAAACAAATTGATAATAAGGGATTTCTAGAACTTAAAACAGGAAGAGATATATGATTAATTATGAAACCATAGATTTTATTAGAGGGATAACCAAAACATTTATACCAGAGATCAGTTAAAGTTTGTTCACCAATAAGTGCTAGTACTGATGGTTTGTTAATTGGTGATAGCTTTGGTAATGGATGGAAACCATCTTGGCTTTCACCGTGAAGAAGTGTTGTCCCCATGTTCCGATCCTTCACAAAAAAATAAAAGAGATGAAATTTAATGTAAACATTGTTGGAATGAGTAAAGTGATGGACAAAAACTAAGTTTTTATGAATGTCAGGGACACAAAGAGTATTATGCAGGAAAAAGGATTTTGACAATGAATTCCAAGACATAAAGCCGACATGTGTTACTTGCAAAGCTGAGCCATCACCAATGACGACTTTATTAATTAGTTCCATCATACTCGGAGTGGACTGATAGGTTGGCAAGATTAGAGGTAATGTGATGAGAAGCAGCAGAATCTATTAGCCATTTTTTGTCATTTGATCCACCCATAGCTGTACAGTTTGTAGATTTTAGCCTAAGGACTTGCAACATGTCTTGTTTGAGTGCCCTTTTGTGTCACAGAGTTGAAAAATCAATGGAGAGTAGCCTGATTTATCTCTAGGAACATTGCGTTTTTAGTTAGATCTGGAATAACTTGCAGAAGAATTTGTACGTAAGACGTGTTGATTTGAAGGAGTGGCTACGTTGATCAGCATTTGCAGTGGCAATCAGTTTTGAGTTGGAAGCATCGATGATTTTTAAGTAATTTTCATGGCTAATTAATAAGGCATGAAGTTCTTCAAATGTAAGAGAAGTCTCACGGGCCCTTATTATAGTTTCTATGTCACAAAAATCAACTTCGATGCCATTGAGTATTTATAAAGTTACATCATCTATGGAGATAGGAGAATCAATGAAAGCAAGTTCGTGAGTTCAGCAACTACATTTTTGATAATATTAAGATATTATGAAACTGATCGAGTTCCTTAATGAATAAGAGTTTTATTCAAAGCAGTAGTTTTCAATAAAATAACTAATTACAAGTCAAAAGATTAACTTAAGATTCAAATGGCATCAGTAGAGAAGTCGTTTAGTTGTATTACTATTCAATAAAGTCTACTTGATATCAATATTTGTATAGGATTAGGATTAACATGTTTAAATAAGATTTACACTTTGTATCATTATATAAAGGGTCACATGGTCACTCTGAAAGATAGTGATTTGAACCCAAAAGATAAAAACCCTAGAACCCACAATCAAGATTGAATATAACAAAAAAAAAACTAAAACAAGTTGAAAAGAACCTGACCTAGTGATTGTTTCAACCAAAGAACTGTAGTAATTGGATGAAAACTCAACCCGTTAATTATAAAGAATCAAGAACTAGAAGTACAAGGATGAATGCTATAAAAAAAAAAATCTTTGATAAGTTCTAAGGAGTTCAATAAAGAACCAACAATATAAGTAACCTTGCATACACAATATTATTTATGAAATAAAAAATAATAAATAAATGAAAGCTAAATAACCCTATTTATACTAAGTAAAACATCATAAACAAGACTATACAAATAACAAAAGAGTTCTCAATAAAATGAAAAAAAAAGCTTAAATCAACTACAAAAATATTGCTAATCCTGAACAATAACTTCTAGGTTTTGTCGCAAAGCCTTCCCGATGTTTGATTGCTATGAAATTTTAACCCTGTAGAAAAAATAGCCTTTAAAATATTTTGACTAACTTTATATTTGATTCAATGGTCGATCAAAAGTTATATCGTTTAATATAAAATTGCATATTAAAAAATAAACCCAATTTGCATGCCTTAAGCTCAACAATTGACTTATTCCTTTGCATGGATTACATTAATTAAAGTTTGATCATTCCTTGTTGTAATTTTAATGCTTGACTTGGCCTAAATATCTTGAAATAACTCATTGTCTTTTTAATCTTATTGACTCTTGACCTTGTAAATGACCCAATTGATATTTTTAATGGATCATTTAGGAATGTTTGTTGATTCTCATCATCCTTTCCTCAAAAGGATTCAATCTCGAATAATCACTTACTTCAAACATAGAAAAATTAGAAACATTAAAAGTATCACTAGTGCTATACTCACATATATATCTTCTTTATATGCATTGTCGTTGATTCATTCAAGAACTTGGAACGAACCATCTTTTTTAGGATTCAACTTAGATTTTACATAACTGGGAATTTTTATTTTCTCATTGTTAAAACCTAATTTTTGACCCCCTATTTTTCTGGATATTTTCAACATACAACATACAATATATATGTTCTTAATGTATTTACGTCATTTTCAGTATTTTCAACCTCGTCTCAAAAAGTTTTAAATTTTAAATTTTTTTTCAACATATTCAAATTTTAAATTGATTTTTTTTTTATCATCATTCAACATTTAGTTGTTTGAGAATTAAGTTTTATATTTTTTTTATTTTACTTTTTATTAGGGTTATCATGATCATATGATTAGGGTTGTAGATTTGACAAGTTAGCTTAGATCGATCTAATATATTTATGTCTTAATATTTGTTTTTTTTATAAATGTTGTATTGATTTTTTTTAATCAAACTATATTTTTATTAGTTATTTAATTTATTTTTAAATTTATCAAGTCAAAGATGAACCTCTACTTAATTTTTTTTATTAGAAAAAACTTTAGCAGCATATAAACATTTTTTATGTAAAATAAATAAATCTTACCATCAACGTATTATGGGTCAAGGAGAATATAATCCGTGTAGTTTTGATGTTTCCATGCAACTAACATTAAAACATTGCCGGTTTTGATTTACACCATCTAAAAAAAAATATTTTGATAATTGAATTATTGTACTTCTTGACTAATTAAGTTACTTTTTAAATCTTTAGTTTTTTCATTGTCTCGTTTTATATTATCTCTGATATTTTAGCTGACCGCCCACTAGTTACTACAATTGAATGGCTGTGAGGACATCACAGAGAAGCACTAACCTCAAATCCTGAGCTAACCTCAGGCTCACAGTTCTACTCCCAAAAGAAACAACGACAGGAAGCAATTCGGGTATGTTTTAATCCCTTGCTGTTCATAAAATTGTGTAAATTCTAAACCAAGAGTCAATAGCTATAGTTCTCCGATTATTTCTCTTGTAGGTATAGCAAGAAAACCATAGGAGAAAGTCTCTCGTGATAAGTGGATATCATGTTTTCTTGTTCTTTAACTGGATTTTGCTTTCTGGGTTTTTCTGTTTATTGCTGAATTATCTCTCAAAATGCAAACTTTGAGTGTTTGGCCGTTGAGTGGTGGCTCTTGTGCGGTGCCCCATTTGGAGTTTGAGGAGGATTCTTCTTGTTTTTTAAGTACTAGAAGAGGGATAAAGAGATGGGGTCTTGTTGACAATGTTTTTCGAGGTGCAAGTTCTGGTTTTCCTATGGTTTCTGGCAATTTGAGGTATGATAGACGTGGGACTTCTTGTGGGAGCTTAAAATTTGGTGTGGAAAGTAGGTTTCTCTCCAATCATTCAAAGATTAAATATGTGTGTTTTCGTGAAACGAAGGAAGGCTCATTTGGTTCATCATTGGCTTTGGCATCGGCTTTGGAGCAACAAAAAATTGGTAATGAATTTCATAGAGTAGAATCAAGTTTGGATGATCGGTCATTAGTGAAACATGAGAGAGATAACGTTGATTATGATTTCGATAGAAATGATGATAATAGTGACGAAGAACAAAAATGTGAAGTAGATGTTGGAAGTGAGGGAGAAGCTGGGGAAGAACAGGATAAAAAGATTGATGTCCCTGCGCTCGCTCAGAGCTTATATTTTGCAAAAACAGTGGATGATATAGAAGAGGTTCTTAAGGACAAGGGTGAATTGCCAGTTCAAGTTTACTTATCCATAATTAAGGGTTTTGGTTGGGACAAGAAAATGGAGCCTGCAATGGCTCTTGTTGAATGGCTCAAGATAAAGAAAGAAACAGATGGTACTATTGTTCCAAATCTTTTCCTATATAATAGTCTATTAAGTGCAGTGAAACAATCTGAACAATATGAAGAAACAGAAAAAATCTTGGAAAGAATGACTCAGGAGGGGGTTGCTCCCAATGTGGTGACTTACAACATTTTGATGGTTATTTATGTCAAGCAAGGACAGGCTAAAAAGGCCCTTGATGTTCTTGAAGAGATGCGTAGGAATGGTTTTACCCCATCTGCTGCATCCTATTCTTCTGCTCTGTTGGCTTACAGAAAAATGGAAGACGGGGATGGAGCTCTCAAGTTCTTTGTAGAAATAAAAGACAAGTATCTGAAAGGGGAAATAGGAAAGGATGCTGATGAAGATTGGGAAAGGGAATATGTTAAGCTCGAAAATTTCACAATTCGTGTTTGCTACCAGGTTATGAGGCGGTGGCTTGTGAGGCTTGAAAACTTGAACACCAATGTGTTAAAGCTTCTGACAGATATGGATAAGGCCGAACTTCAACCTGGTCGGTCAGATTATGAGCGCCTTGTGTGGGCTTGTACCCGTGAAGAACATTATGTTGTTGCAAAAGAATTGTACATTAGGATTAGAGAAAGGTGCTCTGATATAAGCTTATCAGTCTGCAACCATGTGATTTGGTTGATGGGAAAGGCTAAGAAGTGGTGGGCTGCCTTGGAGGTTTACGAGGATTTGTTAGACAAGGGTCCAAAGCCAAATAACCTTTCATACGAATTGATTGTTTCATACTTTAATGTCCTACTTACTGCAGCTAAGAAGAGAGGAATTTGGAGATGGGGTGTCAGGTTGCTAAACAAGATGGAAGAGAAAGGCCTGAAGCCAGGAAGCAAGGAATGGAATGCAGTTCTTGTCGCTTGTTCCAAGGCTTCAGAAACAGCTGCTGCTGTTCAGATATTTAGAAGAATGGTTGAACAAGGTGAAAAGCCTACAGTTATCTCTTATGGAGCACTGCTTAGTGCCCTTGAAAAGGGTAGACTGTATGATGAGGCTGTCCGTGTATGGGAGCATATGCTTAAGGTGGGTGTCAAGCCCAACGTGTATGCATACACTATTATGGCTTCGGTTTTCACTAGACAAGGGAATTTTAGACTGGTTGATGCAATAATCAATGAAATGGTTTCAACTGGTATTGGGCCAACTGTTGTTACATATAATGCAATAATCAGTGGATGTGCTCGTAATAATTTGAGCAGTGCAGCATATGAATGGTTTCACCGCATGAAAGTCCAGAACATCTCACCAAACGAAATTACATATGACATGCTGATTGAGGCTCTTGCAAAGAGTGGCAAACCGAGACTTGCATATGAGTTGTATTTGAGGGCTCAAAATGAAGACCTTCAACTCTCTCCGAAGGCTTATGATGCAGTTATGCATTCCTCTGAAGCTTATGGGGCTACTATTGACATAAGTGTTTTAGGACCTCGGCCACCAGATAAAAAGAAGAAAGTTCAAATCAGGAAAACTTTGACCGAATTCTGTAATTTGGCTGATGTTCCACGGAGAAGCAAACCATTTAACAAGAAGGAAATTTATGCCTCACAAGCAGAAGGAAAACAATGAGTGCAACTCCAAATGTTATTATGTTGATACTGTATTCTTTCCATACCTTTGTAGACGTGGCTTCATAGGCGACTATGATACTCCAATGTTTTAGGTTCAGTTCTTAATAAACTAGATGAAGTGGTATTTCTAGTATGTAAAATTATGCTAAACTGCTGATTGAATGATGAGCTTGATGAGAGAAAAATCTCATCGAAGTCCAATGAGCCTTCTATAGATAAAAAGAAGAATCTCGTCTGGTTGCAGGTCTCGTCTGATCATATGGGATTTAATGAACTAGATGGTAAAATGTTGGATTATACGCACCAGTTTTCCGTTGTCTGCGATTGGAGCATGAGAAGAATTACTCTTCTAAGCTGCCTGTGTAGGTGTAAAACAAGGAGAACAACTGTTGACAAGAACATGCTAACTCAAGTGTTCTTAATTTGAAAGTTTTACGGGGAAAACTCCGAAGCTGATATAAAAGTGGAAGCTCCAATACTGCGTATTAACCTCCACCTCCCTGGAAACTAGTGGTAGAATACAGTGCACTGCAAGAATAGGGAACTCATAACAGTGCAAAGTGGGCATTATTTAAATTACTACACCTTTATATATTTCATATGGGACGATATTTTAAGGGAAACCCATTTCGTTATATA
>Ga0325414_1008847_pt1 | contig 10650 bp, 4 predicted proteins | sample PopdelMetagenome_8_FD_206183 | JGI IMG/M metagenome (GOLD analysis project Ga0325414, IMG submission 206183) | Populus deltoides microbial communities from Bellville, Georgia, United States - Leaf-PdKOR-R3 | ecosystem: Host-associated > Plants > Phyllosphere > Phylloplane/Leaf | place: USA...
CCTAAACTAAAATACAAGCCTAAACTGAATGTATATATCTAAATAATGAAATAGAAAAATAAATAAAACCTTAAAATAATTCAAATTAATACATAGAAATAATTTATCCTAAAAGTAATCTACCATGAAATATTTTAGCCCTCCTTTCTTTGTGTAGCTAGGATAAATAAAAAATTCTTGTAAGAAAAATATTTTGAAACATTAAGAAATCTTTGCCATATTTGAAAACTATGTTGTTGTTCATTTAAGATTTTCATAGAACTAGGAAACTCTCAAACATAAATTGTTAAGTATCCTTGCATTATGAGGAAAAGAACCATTTTCAAATAAAAAGTCCACAAGTCAAAAGATGACAAATAACAAAATATGCATTGCATCTGTTGACCTGTATCGCAAGACCTTTTTGAACTTTAATTGACTTAAAATTTTAACCCAATATAGAACAATACTCCTGTTAAAATTACAATCTGATCCAATAGTTAAATTGAGAGTTAAACACAATAGTGTAAAATTAGACAGTAAATACAATTACACTAGAATTCAAATCTTCTTATTCAATATTTTCTTGGATCGTATTAGAGAGAGAATTGTTTTTGCAAAAATAAAAATAAAGATTTGAGCTTGATACGTTTTTAATTTGTAGTTTTTTTATTATAATTTGTTGAAAAATGGCCAACCTCACTTTAGTATCATAGATAGACGCATGCATATGAAGGTAATAATTTTAATATTCTATAATTATTTTTAAAAAAATTATAGGACTAAATTGATTAAGTGCATAAGCAACTTAGAATATGAGAGTTTTCCCTCCTAGTGCATGGATAATTGCATAGTTACAAATATTGAAGATGGTTGTGTGTGGCAACCATTGCTTGACATGTGCACAATATTTAAAGAGTTTTCATTATTTTTCATGGAGAGACGATTTGCTTTGTTGATCAAATATTTTAATGAACTTTTAATTTTCTTACGTGAAAATTTACAGGCACTCATAAAAAAATTTCTTTTTTGTTTTCATTTTGATCTTGAAATCACATTTATAAAGAAAACTATAATATTTTATGAAAAATCATTCATAACCTTTTATCTATTAAGTTATATTTTTCATTGAAAAAGTAATAATTTATATAAAAATATTGAATTAGTTAATAAGTTGAAAGATAAAAAAAATTAATAAAGGTTTAAAAACAATATAAAATTATAGTACATGAAGGAATGTGTAATAAACCCAAAAAATAAAGCGTTAAATTGAAAAAAAAAATTGAATGAAAAAAGTCTAAATTACAAAAAAAAAAAATTGGATTTCATTAAAATAAAATAAAGGTTTCTAGGCAAATTCGAGGTAATTCAGACCTCCAACTATTAAACCAATTTAATCAAAAACTTTTCTCAATGAATCAAAATAATACTATCTTATTCAATTTATAAAAGTAACATTTGAATTAAAATTTTAAACATATTTGAATTCAAATTTGAAAAGTTAAGGATTATTTTGATTGAAGACTTGATCTTGGATTTAAACTTCAAAAGTTGTTATGTCATATGTCAAATTGACATAGACTAATGAACATTCACCATCCATATCATCATTTTTTTCTAAACAGTATCTTTATTGTTCAAATTGTATTTTTTTGCCACTATTTCATCAATGGTCAAAATTGACTCGTATATACTTTACTCTCCTTTCTTCATGAAACATTGTCCTCAAGGCGAGGGTAGCAAAATCTCCTCCCCTGTTTTTTCTCATCAACTGCTTTAATTAAGAACAATTTTGAACCTCTATATTTATGATCCAGACTCTATTTGTCATTACATTTAAAACACAAACCCTTATCTCTTTTCTCCTTCAACTAGGTTATAACCTTGTGTTGTAACACCTTATTAATATGAGAGAAAACATGTTTGGGTATATGTCCTTGAAAGATTAGATAACAAAGTGTCCACTTATATATATCAACAAAGTCTTGAGAAAAAAAGCACACATCTTTGTTAGACTAGGTTCTAATATGGTTGATAGGAATGTTATGTCTCCAAAGAAGAATATATCAAATATATCTAGAAGACGTGGATCAAGGAAGTAAAATGACCAAGGATAAAAATAAATTTCCATATAAATAAAGAAAAACTTCCAAAATTAAAGATTGTATGCATAAATTATATCGTTATTAAGGATACCTTAAAGATAAGTTTGATTTTGATAAGACATGCTCAAAGGATAAATCAAGATCAGCTCTAAAAACTTTTGAAAAGAGGGAAAACGCCATTAAAGATTAGAGGACTTGAAACAAATAAATTTGAAAATCTAAGAGGATCAATGACCAACATTTATTAGTGTTTTATTAATTCTAGAAGAAGAGGCACGATACTTTCAACTTTTAAAAGACTACAAATATGTGATTGTATGGTTTTATAATGAGAATTATGTGCTAGATTCAAGGATTGTTTTCCATAATCTTATTGTTAAAATGAAGTGTGCCTAATCAAATAGTCTTAGTGTCAGTTTCATCTTGATCTTATTCCACAAACTAAAGCAAAAGTTAACAATATTGTCGATGTTGGATTTTTTTGAAAGGTGTATCCAACATGGATTGCAAACATCATGCTTGTAAGAAAAAAAAAATAAAATTAAAGGTTTGCATTGACTTTCAAGATTTAAATCAAGTACTTCCTAAAGATGATTTTCCATTTCCTATCAATAAGTTAAAGATTGGTGACTCCATGGATCATGAAGTTTTATCCTTTATTGATGGTTTTTCTAGTTATAACTAGAAAGATGAACTTACAATATTTTGCACTTCAAAAAGCATATATTGTTAGAAAATGATTTCATTTGGCCTAAGAAATGATGGAGCAACATATCAACGGTGCATATAAAGGATCTTTGAAGATATTCCATATATAAAGATTGGATGTTTTGTAGATGATTTGATTATTAAAATTATAGGGATCTTTAGACAAACTAAAAGGGTTAAAATAGAAATAAAGAGTCTTTATATAATTTCAAAGCTAACTTAGGTATATATTATAAGATAAGATGATGATTATACCAAGAAGAATGTAAAAATCATATTAAAATATTATATCTAAGATAAGTTGTAAGTGTTTGTATAACTTAAAAAACCATGTTGAGTAGTAATAAATCAATTTAATGAATAATAAGCATATATGTTAAATATAGAAAATATTTTGAATTATATATATATATATATCACTAATAATTTACTAATTCATATATATCATTTCATGACATGATTTGCTATTTTTAAATTACATATAGTACATAGTTATTAAACTTGGCCTGACAGGTCGACCTAGGACCCGATCGACCTGGTGGTTAGACTGGTCCGGGTAAGGCAAAAGACCGGGATGGAAAAAACCTGGCAAAACCCGGTTGACCTATCGTGTTAACCCGTGACCTGGGCGACCCGAAAAAACCCGGTTGAGACCCATTTTTTTTTCAAATGTGTTTTTTCTCCTTGCTAGAAACCCCTCTTTTTATATATATATATATATATATATATATATATATATATATATATATATATTTTAGTTTGATATTAACCATTTTCAAAGTTCACTATATAAATCATAGAAGAATATTTTATTTTTTCAGTGTGAGATTTGAAGCCCTTTAATATATATACACTCTATGTTCACAAGAAAAAAATTATTTTTTCAATGTGGGATTTAAATCCCTTTAGTATATATACTTTATGTTCATAAGAAAAAAGTTATGTTTTTTCAATGTAGGATAAAAAACCTTTTTGGTTTAAATATTTCAATTTAAAAGTATAACATACTAATATAATATCTTTTCAATATGAGATAAAAAACCTTTTGAAATAATCTTTTAAATTTTATTATTTATAACATGTTTAAAATATATTGACATGAATTGTTTCTTAATTTTTTCATATGAAATATTAAAAATTTCAAATTTTTTTTTAAATTTTTTCAGGTTAACTCGGGTTGACCCGAGTTAACTCATGTAACTCAGGACCCGGTTCCTTAGATGGATCAACCCTGAATTGGGTCTGCAAACTATAATATAATATTAATATTTTTAACTTGACTTAAAGAATATGATAATTAAGTATATTAGATTTTTTATATTATTTTATTAGGATGTGATTTCATGAGATGTTATAAAAACTCCTCCAATTTCTCTTGGGTCAAAGGTGAGAGTGAGTGAAAGGATCACTCTTACCATCATATTTTTATTATAAACCCTATAAAAATCCAATTATCCAACCTATACTTTTTAACTTTTTACTTTATACAAAAAAAAAAAAACCAATACTCTAAATTTTCTTATATCTAAAATTGTCATTATAAAATTATATTTCAAACCCTATAAAAATCAATTCAAGTTTCCAACTTTGCTTTATTATTTGAGTTTAATTCATAATTATGAATATATGATAAAAATGATAATTTATTATTATCAATAAATTATATAGTTTTAGCATCTTTTATTATTATATACAATATTTATGTATCATCTAGTGTAGTTGATGTATTACCTTTTTAAGTACAACAAAATAAATTAATTTAACAAATAACAAGGATGCAATTCGAGAACATAAACATGATTCTAAATATAAAAATATTTTGAAGTGTTCATGTATGTAAAAGTACTAATTATTTATTAGTTAATAGTTAATAAATATTATTTGATGACACAATTTTATAGTTTTTAAATTACATCTAGTATTAATATTTTAAATTCAATTTTAAAATAAAATAATTAGATATATGAGATTTTTTATATTATTTTATTAAGATGTGATTTTGAGAGATGTTGTAAAAGATTTAAAGAGAGATTTTTTTAAAAAAGATTTAAGTTTCTTCAAATGAGTTCAATGCTAGATATATTAATTAATTAATTATTAATAAAAAAAATAAAGGAGAGGGGGTTTTATTTTACTCCTACTCAAATAACATTATTCATTTGAAATTGTTTTCTCTGTTTCACTTTTACTATTTTTTTTCTTCTATTTTATCCTTTAATATTAGATTTATTAGAAAATAAACTTTATAATTTTTTAAATTTATTTTTTATAAGATTATCCCGTATTCATGATTCAAACCACGAGTTTGATAGGTTAACTCAGGTGAATCGAGTTTTTTTTTTCTTTTTCTAATTATTTTTTTTAATTTCATCATTCAATATCGAGTTAATTGAGAATTAAGTTTTGTGATTTATTTTGGTCTGTTTTCTATGAAGTTATCCTCATTTTATGATTCAGGTTACGAGTTTGGCGGATTTTTTTGTGTGCTTTTTTTAATATTATTTTTCAATTTTATCTTTGAATGCTGAGTTGATTGAAGAATTGAGTTTCACAATTTATTTTGATTTGCTTTCTATTGGAATCCTAATCCCATGGCCTCGAGTTGTGGGTTTGAAAGGTTAAACTAGATTGATTGAGATTATTTTTTTAGATATTTTTTAATAATTTTTTTTTCAGTTTCATCCTTAAACATTGAGTTTATTAGAAAGTGAACTTCGTAATTTATTTTGATTTATTTTCTATTGAATTATCATAATCTCATAACTTGATAAATAAATTGATAGGTTAACCTGAGTTGACCCGAATCGATCCAATATATTGTAATATCAATGTTTATTAAAAAAACATAATCTTAAATATTTATTGAGTTAAATTATATTTTTACTGATTATTCGGGTTGTTTTTAGAATTGCCAAGACAACCGAGTTGTATCAAATTAATTTTTATATGATACTAAAAAAAATATATTAACAACATCAAAATATTCTTTTACATTAAAAAACATTAATCCGACCTATAACTACCAATTATCTATTTGGATCTATGCGATGTACAAAAACCGTATTTCGACCCGACGCCTTACCATTCATGCTTCTCATTGCTGGAAAACTGGAGGCCCAAGTATAAATAGTAAATTCTCCAAGGACATAAACGAAACACCTCTTTTGGATCTATTAACAAACTTTATTTCGAGAGGGAGACACAACATTAGATACAAATCACAGGAGCAACAGGACTCAAGCTGTAGACTCAGAGATCAAGTATGATAAAAGCTGTGCTGATCATTAACACCCAAGGCAAACCTCGCCTTACCAAATTCTACGATATTATGGTAATAATTCCTCTCTTTAACAACAATTCAATCCTTCTTTTTCTCGCACAGGTGCTTATCGACCCATTGCTTACAAAAGTTTCTTGCCTTTTCTTCTCAACGAGAACAGACTGTAGAGAAGCAGCAAGAACTTATACGCAGTGTTTTTGGAGGTTGTGATTGATCTGATCACTATTTCTTTGCACTTCTGTTAATGATTATGTCATTTCTGATACCCAGTTTTAATCTTTATATGCCAGTGTTATGTAGTAGAGCTGATAATGTTAGCAATTTCATGGAGGCTGATTCAATCTTTGGGCCAGTAATTTTTCTTGTTTCGTTTCGTTTTGGAATCTTGATTAGATTTACTTGAGGTTGATCGTCTTTGCATTTGAGAATTTCTATGATTTTCTTGTTCTACGTGGGCAGGGTAGTCGTCTTGTGTACAAACATTATGCAACATTGTACTTTGTCTTTGTGTTTGATAGTTCTGAGAATGAGCTTGCGATGCTTGATCTCATACAAGGTACTACCTTCACTCACTATTATCATGATTAAAATGATATTACAAAAATGGATTATTGCAAAATGGTTGATTGATTGCCAGTTATTATCAAGTGGAGGGTAGATGATAGAGAGGCTCGTAAATTTTGAAACTTTTGGAGTATTGAATAAACTTATGATTCAGGGGAGACAAGGATGGAAGGAGATGGAGCTGAATGCAATTGAGTTGTATAGAATTGTGGACAAAGGCAAAATCACTTAAAAAAATAAAACTGGATGTTTTGATATATTGAACACCATCAACTGATTTAGCTTCACTTTTTGTTAATTTGGTAGGCTGCTTTATGGTCTAAAGATTTGTTGTCGTTTGAAGTGGGTATTTTTTTTTAGATAATCACAAGGCAGTTGCTCATTTAACCCTTGAAACTGTACGGTTGATAACTTTTAGCACCGTTTTTAAATTGTTATTTACTTTTGGGACCCTTTGAACCTGTGTTATGAAGGACAGAAGATTAAGTTTATCAGTTATGTTCCATCTGATTATATAAATAGTGTGCAGGTCAATTCTTGTCACAAATGTAAGTGCTTCCTTTGTTTTATTATTTCATTGCTTGGCGGATTTTGCTAATGTAAACCCTCCTGCCTTCAGTTTTTGTGGAAACACTGGATAAATGCTTCAGGAATGTATGCGAGTTTGATGCAGTGTTCAATTACAGCAAGGTATATGGATTCCCTATCCCCCCTATGCACTTGAGCTACATTTTCTACCAATAGTGCCTTGGAAATTCAGGTTTTCGACTTCTGAGTGGGATAAAGAAAAACTTCACGATAGACTCAACCAATATCATTGTTTATTATATTTCACGATGCATAGCTTGTAAAATCTCCAACATTGGATCAACTTGACTATTTTTTAGGAGTTTTCATTTGATCATGTAACCTGAAGCTCTTAATGTTCTATTTGCCAGTAATGTAGATGCAAACAATTTCCATTAAACTTTTTTTTTATGAAAGATGTTTTTCCAGTAAACTAAACTTCCTTCATTCTTTTTCAGCTCCATACTATTTTAGATGGGATAATTTTTGAAGGTCAAGTGTTGGAAACAAGTTCTGCAGAAGTTATAAGGGCTGTTGAAGAAATATCAAAGTGCTCTCCCTCCCTCCCACCCTCCTGTGTGTGCACCTTTATATTATATTTTCTACAATGAGTTGATGGATTGCACCTACTCTAATGCAGGTTAGAAGCAGCCTCAAATTCTATCTCATTAGTCCCCAAAACAGTTTCTGGTTGGCGTCGCCGGTAATCCAGTCATTAGAACGATGTTGGAATAACAACGGGTGCACTCTTCAGAATGCTATTGTGGCAGTCAAACTCGAAGTGTTTCCCAAGTGTTGTATTAATTATGCAAGCTCTTACAGTATTTGGAGTTTGATGCACTAGCAATTCTTTCAATGCTACAAAGAAAACTTCAAAATCAAGAGTCTTACACTACGCATGGGTCAACAATACTATGAAACTAAGAGGTACCTCTCCGAACCAATATGAATAGTGCCCACATGCGGAGGAACAGCATCTGGATGATTCAACTTGCAGCATTGAAATTGGGGAAGTTATTCAACAACTATTTCAGTGAGCGGAACAAAAAATTAGAACTAAACTACATCCTTGACCTGTACTACGCTAGGGTCAACAATACCTAAAAGTTTTTTTATGCAAATATATATATATATATATATTTGCATAAAAAAACTTTTAGGTATTGTTAATAGTTTTTTTAATAAATTTTATTTTAAAACAATGTGAAAATTGATCTGATATGACTTGATCATCTTAGTAGATTCAAAAATAACTTGAATAATCAGTTATAAAAAAAGTTTGACTCAAAATAAGTATTTAAGATGAGATTTTTTAATAAAAATTAAGACAACAATATATTTGATCGATTCATGTCAACTTGAGTTAAATGTCAATCTGCATACCTTGTTATGAGATCATGATAATTCTATAGAAAGCAAATCAAAACAAATTACGAAATTGAATTTTTAGTAAATTCAATGTTGAATGATGAAATTGAGGAAAAATCAATTAAAAAAACAAGCAAGCAAAAATAACTTGAGTAAACCCAGGTTAACTTGTCAAATCCACAACCCAGATCATAAGACCAAAACAACCCAATATAAAAAAAATTAAAATAAATTATAAAGCTCAATTCTTGATCAACCCAGTGTTGAAGTGTGAAATTTTTAAAAAACAATCGATTAAAAAAAGGATAAGAAGATGACTCGAGTGTTAACTTATCAAACTTGTGACCCGAGTTAAGATATAGGAATAACCTCATGAAAAGTAGACCAAAAGAAATTACAAAGTCTTCAAATAAAGGGAGATGAAATTGAAAAGAAATTTAATTTTATAAATTATTTTAAAAAAATCTTCAAATATTGAAGGATAAAATAAAAAAAAATATCAATTTAAGAAATTAACAAAAAAAAACCCCAATATAGAACCACAAATAAAAAGATTTGAAATAACTAGGGTCATTTTCATGACAAACAAAAAATTCTATAGAAGCAAATAAATAAAAAGAACAAACTCAATCTCCAATCAAATAAATGCTAAAGGATAAAAAAAATTAGCATAAACAATGGAAAATAAAAACCCAGCAAACCTGATGCAAACTTCCTAAACTTTGTTTAATCTAGAATTTGTAACTCGTGAAATCTTGGATTTGGATTCAATTAAGAAACTTAATTCTCAACCAATTTATTGTCAAATGATGAAATTATAAAAAAATATTAATTTAAAAAACTTGTCAAAATAATATAAATAACAATAAAAATAAAGAGGATCAAATTTGATAGGAAAAAAAATCCCGAGGATGAAATTGTAAAAAAATAATTTAAAAATGATCCCAAACAAAAAAAATAACAATAAAAAATAAGAACCATATTGAAAAGATGAAAAAAAACTGGAAGAGGGTAAAATTAAAAAAAATATATATATATATATATATATAATTTTATCGATTATTCAAAATAAAAAATACTAATAAAAAAGAATAGAGACCAAATGTTAAGGAAAATAATTGAAGAGGTTGGTTTGAAATTTTAAAGGAGATGATGTAGAATTCAAAGTGGAATGAGAGAAAAATGAAAAAAAAAAAAACAGAAATTACTAATGATGCCAAGCTGGAGTTATGTTTGGAGCATGCACTACATCATTGTAGATGAAGCGTCGAGACCTTTCAAACATTATTGAGGAAGGTAGTATTTGAGGACTAAACAAATCCTTATATGCCACCCAAAAGGCACGGGGATTACCCATCTGTTGGCGTCTGAATGACAAGCGACATCAAAGTTTTTTTTTAATATTAAACATTTAGTAAAATACAAATTTCGTATGAGTTAACTTGACATTAACAACAACAATGTGATGAAAAGACCTAAACATTTATGTAAGATGGTTTTGTTAATTTTAAATCTTGAGGTAATTAAGTAATTTAACTTAAATAAAAAAATTAAAAAAGACATAAAATCCCTTACCCTTAAGCTATGTTTTTTTTTGTTCTCGTGGTATTTAAGTAATTTAACAATTTAAAAAATTTAAAACAACTAATATACCCCAAACAATCTGAAAATGATATTGAAGACATAATTTTGCCCCAAATCCTAGTTCAATGGTTTTTTTAGCTAACATAATTTTTTTTCATAACAATATTCCATTGTATAGTGTTCATTGGCCATCCTGCTCCAAATCCTAATTGAAGAATAATTGCTTTCTATGTCTTAGGCAATAGTAGAATTGAAAGGAAATGGACTCAAATAAAAAAGGTGTTAAATATAGGTGGTGTGTCATAATTTTTTTTAAAAATACACTTAGATCCTCAAACTTCAAGAATAACACAAATTATATAGTTTAGGTACCTTTAGATTTCACAAAAATCAATTTAGGTACAAAAGTTTAGTTATAGTATTTTCCTGTTTATGATTAGAGAGACGAGAGAGATAGGGGTCGTTAGATTCCAGCGATGAGATAGAAGGTCGTCG
>Ga0325414_1008848_pt1 | contig 10649 bp, 5 predicted proteins | sample PopdelMetagenome_8_FD_206183 | JGI IMG/M metagenome (GOLD analysis project Ga0325414, IMG submission 206183) | Populus deltoides microbial communities from Bellville, Georgia, United States - Leaf-PdKOR-R3 | ecosystem: Host-associated > Plants > Phyllosphere > Phylloplane/Leaf | place: USA...
CGGCACCTCTTTTTTAGAAAAAATTTTCAATACAGAAACAACAAAAGAAATAGTGAAAAATTATTAAATAATCAGAAATTTGCCAAATCACATCAAAAAACGTATTTTTTGAGAATTTAATATTCTTTATATTTAAAAAAAATATGAAAAGGAGGGTAAAAAACCAAGTTATGATATATAATTTGAGTCATTTGAATTTTTGATGAGTACATTAATATGAGATGTTTATGAATAGTTGCATTAATTTGAGGTCTTAATTAAGATACTGATTGGTAAACCCTAGATATTCATGGAAATGAAGCGTGTTTTGGTTTTTCAACTCCCTTTCTTTTGATTTTGCTATTCTCGGGTATGGTTGATCGGCTTCTCTGTTTTTAAACATTGAGAGAGCGAATCCTTGTGGTGTTTTTATACGTACCGTACACATTCCTTTCGATCAACATTTCTTAAATATTTTTATGTCTAGGGCCGGGTAAAGTGCATGGATAACTTGGGTAATAATCCAAGGTTTTTATATATAAAAAAATATTTTAAATATAAAATAAAAATTGCTCAATTTCTTACTTGTAATATACATAAAAAATAATAATAAATATTTCATAAATATTTTGTTTATAATTTTATTTAAGTTTCATATTCACTTTAAGCTGTAGGCCCAGAGCCGACACTGTGCCGTATATATTCTGTGTAAAAATAATTTCTAGACACGACAAGCATGTTTCAAAAAAATAAACAACTTGAGTTATAGTCTTGATCGAGTTTAATAAATTAGTTTTATTTAAATTAGATGATAAAAAAAATTAACAACAATGATAAACAAACAAATTATATGAAAAAAAACGATGATAACTTAGAAAAAAGCTTAGGAAATGTGTAATTGGATAAAAAAATTAAAAAAAAAATGGCTCGAGTCAATTCAAGATAGTGTGATAGACATGTAATCTGAATAATAAGAGGTGAGTCGACCCCGGTAAACTTGTAAAACATGTGGGTCATATTATGAGATCAAGATAATCTGATAAAAAAAAATTAAAGAAAACCACAAAGCTATTTAAAAAATAATAATGTTGAAAAATTAAATTGAAAAAAAAATAAGTCAAAAAAAAGATAACATTGACTTATATTAACTTTTCAAGCCCATGCTAGGGTCATTAAACCAAAAGTATTATCCATAAAAAAACTGTAAAGCTCAATTCTCAACAAATCAAATGCTGAAGGATGAAATTTAGAAAAAAAAATTGATTACACAAACGAATCTAAAATATAAGTAGCAATTAAAAGAATAAAAGTGAAAATAAAAATAAAAAAATAAATTTAAGGACAAGAACAATTTTTTTATTGGTGGGTTAAATTGAAAAGTAAAAAAAAAACTAACAAAAGGACACAAAAAATTAAAAGAACAAGGACCAAATTATAAAAGAATACACTGTAAACTTGGCTTGAATGATAAAATTGAAAATTATAAAATTTTTGACAAAAAGGTAAAGAAAAAAATTGAAATTAAAAGAATGATTAAATTGGAAAAAAATTATATATTACAAATTAAAATCAAATGATTAAATAAAAAACAACTAAAACTTCAACAAATGACCAGTAATAAAAATAAAAAATCAAAAGAATAAGGACTTGAGTTCAAATATCAAGAATAAAGAGGACCAACCTGTATTTTTCAGGGTGGGAGAGAAAAAAAAGGTTGACCGGCAACAAACCGCTCAACCTCTGCCTACACGCGCTGCCCAATAGGAAAGTAACGTGGTGGTGAATCCAACGACATAGCTGAAGTGCAATTTTTCCACCGAGAGGTGCTAACACGCTGGGCAAAGTTTGTGGGTGTCTTCCATGTGGCAACAACTTTTTCAAATTAATTAATATTTACTTGATGTTAAAAGATAAAATTCCCTTGATTACCCTGTAATTATAAAAAAAACTAAAGGAAAAGACCAAAAGACCACTAAACCTACAATTAATTTTTTTTCCAAGAGCATACTTGTCAATTTACTGTACATGATTAAATGAGAAGACATTTATACACTTTTATGCAAGTTTTATATTTTTTATTCTAGTGACAATCAATTAATTTCACTGTGCTTAAAAAAAATATAACTATACCCCAAAAATTATTTAATAACTAATGTGCCGTATGAAAATACCATACAAAGGCAATTTTTTTTCTTGGAAAAAAATCATTCCACTATTGCAGTGAATAATACATCGAGTCTAAGTACACGATGTTTTTTACTTGAGTTTTAGTTTATATATATATATATAAACTTGGCATAATATTCTTATAAAAAAATCAAATTTACATATTTATAAGGTAGCCAAAAGAAAAGTTCATGATAAAAAAAATTCTATAATGGAAAATATGTACAAAAAAGAGAGTCAATTCACAATACCAGTGAGTGTTTGACAATGTGGTAGGTTTTTGTGGTTCGAGTTTAAAAAATATTGGTTTAAAAAAAATATTTTTAATTGTGGTTTTAAAAGATATATTTAGTTAAAACTGCTGTGAGATAAATTTTATCATGTGAAATAAATAAAAATATATATTATTTTAACTTTTACGAAATCAGATTTTAAACCCAATTTTATATAAAATCCAATGTAAAAAACAAATATTATTTAATTAGTCAAATAATTGTTTCAAAAATAAAAAATAAAAGCTACAATAATAAAGACATTTTTAATCAATGCTCCGATACACTTTTTAACACAATACAGTTGTTATAAAAATTACTAGAAGGCATGCCCGTGCGCTGCCGTGAGTTTATAAAGCAAATATGCTTGATGATGTTATAATTACAAACCAGTGCTAGATAAGTAATAGAAACTGAAGGTACGATAAAATCATTATTCCCTGAGGGAAAAACAGTTGTGTTTGTGATAAAAAAAAACTTAGAGATTGAATAGAATGAGTTGTAGCAATTCACAGTGTTTTGTGAGGAAAGTTATAGTATTTTCCCCACATGATTTAACTTTACTTGTAAAAAAAAAAAATTACAAAGTTAAATTTTCAACCACCTCGATATTAAAAAAAATAAAATCGACAAAGATAATTTTAGAAAAAATCATTAAAAAAACAGCAAAAAAAACAAGTGGCGAAATACTGTAACTATCCACAATGTTTTGTGAGGAAAGCTACAATACTTTCAATGTTTTCCCCATATAATTTAGTTTTATTGTAATTTTAATTCTCAACCAGCTCAATATTAAAAAAAATAAAATCGACAAAAATAAATTTGAAAAAAATCATAAAAAAACTATGTGGGGAAACATTGTAGCAATCTACAGTGTTTAATGATAATAATAACAATAACAATAATTTTTAATTTAATAACCCTTCAAATCAAATTTATGGTTGTTTTTTAATATTGATAATAATTTCTTTCAAATTTATTAATTATTTTATTAATATTATTAATTATAATGAAAATAATAATATTTTTAATACAAATAATAATATTTTTAATAATATTAATACTTTTAATTATAATGAAAATAATAATATTTGTAACACAAATAATAATATTTAGAAACCTAAGACTTTATAACCCTGGGTCCTGACGCAGGATCCAAGAAAACTGGGTCCTGATACAGGACCCAGGCAAATTGGGTTTGGACGCTGGACCCATTACCTCTGGATCCTTTGTTGAACTTAAGAGAATTGAGTCCTGACGCAGGACCAATGAGAATTGGGTCCCCTGCAAGATCCATTAACCTTGAGCCCTGACACATGACCCATTACCCATAATAATAATATTTTTAATATTAATACTATTAATTATAATAAAATAATAATATTTGTAACATAAATAATACTATTTTTTAATATTAATACTTTTAATTATAATGAAAAATAATAATATTTAGAAACCTAAAACTCTAGAACCTTGAGCCTTGACGCCGGACCTATTACCCTTGGGTCCTAATACCACACCCAAGAGAATTGAGTCTTGACGTGAGATCCATTAGCTTTAGGTCCATTACTAATAGGTTCGGACCAAGTGGAACGGGTTTACAAACCCTAAGCGTGCTAGTCCGCACCCAGCGCGGTGGTCTCCAAACCCAGGTGCACGATTCTGCATACCACATATACGTGGTTTTGCAGACTCTCTTGCGGGGGTCTGCAGCCAGGCACGTAGGTCTGGCCCTAACACCCAGGGCATGCAACCCTAGCGCCAGGTGTCTGCAGTCTAGGGCACAACCCCACCCCCTGTAGCCCTTGAAACTCTTTGTAGCAAGGCATAATAGGCCCAACGCTAGATGTTTACAGCCCCACCATACCCTACTAAAATTTACACCAATCGTTTTCTCCAAAACCATTCATTTAATGTCAAATGCATCCCAATAAAAAGACAACCCCACCCCCCTACAGTCTTTGCAACTCTCTGTGGCAAGAGCAGCTCTGCTACTACACTGCTCCAATCTACAGTACCATAAATCTTAACAAATAAGATTTTTGCTAACAGTGCTCCAATCTACAGTATAATAAATCTCGATAAACAAGACTTTTCTTATATGATTTAGCTTTATGTATGATGTATATAATACTTAATCATAAAAATATATTTTTTTCAAGCATCAAGATAGGAATTTATTGACTTTTCTCAACTAACAATGAAAATAAATCAATATACATTTCTTTTTCTTTCAAAATGGGTAACAATAGATCCAATAATTGAGAATTTCCAAAATATATTTCATGAAAGATTTTTGGTAAATAATACTTGTACTCTCGGAATCACCATCCAAAAAATCTCATCTGTCAGGTTATAATATAATATCCAATAGTTGGTTGCATGTATGCTAAAATTAATTTCAGGAAAAAATCTTCAATAAAATTGGTCTTTCCTTTTCAGCCCACCACTTCTTACCATTTCAAGGTTAATCAGGATTTGTGGTCAAACTCAAAACAGTCTTGTCTCATCTATTATAATCTCATTTAATATGTGTGTTGGAATGAAAAAATATTATATTTATATCTAATTAATCCTACATATGAAATAAAATCTAAACTTTACTTTCGACATAAGTGATATAAGATCTCTCCCCTCTCATATATATATATATAGGTGTGAGAACTTATGGTATTATATATTCTACAAAATGGTGGCAGAAAAAAGGAATTCTTTTTATTGGATTTTGCTCTTAATTGTTTTTCCAAGTTTGGATTTTTTCAGTTAATTATCGTTCATTTTCTTGATTCTAATCTTAATTATCATCTTCCCCCAAATCTTAGATTCTTCAATTAGATCCCAAAGTCCAAAACTTTTCAATTGTATTAGTGTGTGCTGGCACCCACTAATCCTTTTCTTTTTCTTCTTTTTTTCAAACTCGCCAAGCCTCTATCTTCCTTTCCCTCATGTCCCCTCTCTTGAACTATTTTTGGGTTGCACATATTTGGCTTCAGAAGGGAAAATCAACTCAAAACCAAGAAATGAGGTAATATCTTGAAAAACAAAGTAGAGTTAAGGTTGCCTGACACCTGCTCTTGTGCTGTCATATTTTACCATGTTCAAGATTTATGTCTACTTTTAGTTCTCGTATCAGATATGTCTCTTAAATGCTTGATTTGTTGTCAGGACTAACATGGTAAAACGGAGCAAATAAAAAACAGAACTTTGTTGCTGTCTTTTTTTACGGATTTTCTTTATTTTTGTTGATTTGTGATTTACAAGGAGGTTTGGTAGAGAAGGAAAATTTTAAAAAAAATATATAGAATTTGAAGCTCATGGCAGGATGGTCAATTTTGACAAATGGTTCTGCTTTAGATTGTGTTGATGATGTTATTAATATATACAAGGGTGATGGTGGTTGTTGTCTAGATATTAATCATCATGTGAAGGATGATGAGGCTAAGGATTGGATTGCTATTGATAATTCTGATGAGGATGATTATGAGTGTGAGTGTGAGGATAAAGTAATATGCTTGTTTGATGAACTCGTTTCAAAGTTTTTGAATGAGGCCGCTGAAGGAGGGTGTATTAGGCCTATTCCAGCATTGCTTGGTGATGGGCAATCTTTGGATTTGTTCAAACTCTTCTGGGTTGTGAGAAAGAGAGGTGGCTTTGATTTGGTAAACGGTTTTTGGAGCTTTGTGGCTAAAGAGTTAGGGTTAGAACTTCAATTTTCACCTTCGGTTAAGTTGATATATATTAAGTACTTGTATGAGTTGGAAAAATGCATGATTAGGAGTTGTAAAGAGGAAAAAATAAGAAAGGGGAAGCGTCAGTGTGATGGGAATCTGAGTTGTTCGTCATTGGAGCTAGAGATGCAGCTCAGAAGTTTATTATTGCATAGATGTGATAGAAAGCAAGAGGATTGTAAATTTGCTTCAGAAGTGTATGAGAAAAATGGCAGGTACGTTGAGATGGATACTGGGAAGGGTAAAATAGGCTTGTTAGACACCAAAGCCGTACATCGAGTACACGATGGTGTTGGAAATAGGAATTGTGATTATGAAAAAAAATTTCATGCTGAAAAAAATAATTTTTTTAATGACAGTGATGATGATGTTGTGATCTTGGATCCGAGCATTGTTAAGAAAGAATTTAATTCTCGCAAGAGAAAACGAGAATCTCTAACAAGAATGCTTAACTGGGTGATCCAAATTGCAAAATGTCCCGATGATCCTTCCATCGGAGTAAGATCACCACAATTTAAGTGGAAGGATCATAAAGGCAATGAGTTGTGGCTCCAAGCCATAAGGGCACGGGAAGCTCTCCTGCATAGAAGGCATTTTGATCCTAACATTGAACAATCACTCTTGCAGGTACATTCTATACTTTTACCCATTTTTTTAAATACCAATGCGAGGTTTTTGATTTTGGAATGGATTATCGGCCATTGCTAATTTTAAAATGCACAAGATAGTTATTATGGATCTGTTTAGTTGTTAGAACTAGCATTTTTTTTAAATCATGGAGAACAAAGAATAGGAATTCCTATTCAAATGTTATATTTTTCCATTTGTCAAATTCGTGATGAGTTTGTAATATTTGACATAATTTTTCATAGTTTTCCTATATAAATTATTGACTATTTTCTAAATGGAAAACTAGGGTTTTCAAACTAAAATTAAAAACATACAATTTCTTACCCTTATATGCATGCTTTAGTTATTATAGAAAATTTCAAGATTATATATATATATATATATAGTTGATATTGTTTTTAAAATTTTTCCAATAAAAATCTAACAATTTTTTGAAGAGTTATTGGTAGTTTTTTTTTCCAACAAGTTTTTAGCTGAGTTAAAAAAAAAATATGCAAAGATGTATATTTAAATTATCATAATTTTTTCTATGAAAAATAATTATAAGGTGGACATTTTAATTTTCTAGATAGAAAATTCTTTATATATATATATATATATATATCCAATTTTTTTTTTGGAAAATGAAAACTGCAAATTGAAAAGAAAACTAAAAATGGAAACTGTTTTGATTAATATGGATGATGTTGCCTCAAATTCGATGCATTGTTAGCTTCTTAATATGTCCTGTCCCATCTCAGGCCTTATGCTTGGCTTGCGGGTTTGGTGACTTTTGTTCATAATATAACACCTCTCAGGGGCAGAGATTGCACCTGATGCTTAAAAGCGACTTATGCCTTTGACTCCTAGTTAACTTGGGATATTGATATCGTCACATATCTAATGTTGTGGATAGGTCACATGACAGCTAGATGGGCCCAAGCATCAGAGAGTCACTCCAAGGAAGGGACCCCTGATCTGCAGGATCCAAAAGCTTAGGCTCATCCTCTAACTACCACATGACCTCTCAACAACGTTAGATATCATGTTTTAAGTCACCGTCGTGATGACTATTATCCTAGTTAAATGCTGCGTAAGAGTAAAATCCCCTGTAAGATATCATTGTTTACAGTAACCTTATCAGTGAATTTAAATCTGAATCCATATCTTCTCTTGGCTGTTGATATCGGGCTAAATCACTTGATCAGCCAATGATAGATCATTATATTTCAATGCATTTAGACTTTTAACAAATAATTATCAACATGACTTGGACAAAGTAAAGATATATGCTTGTAGTGCTAACAAATGACTGCACAAGAAATTTTAAGTGTTGGTTTGGACATGCACATATTCAGAGACAACAAAAAGGGCCAACTATTGGTCATGTGAAGTTATTTGAATTTTTGCCATCCTGAATATGATCCAAAGTGCAATGCATTTTGTTTTAAACTATCTTGATGATCTGCATTGCCTAGGCAATAATTGTGAAGATATCTGTTATGCTTGTTGTGGTTCTTCGGAAAATCCCATTCAGAAGTTTGTATTGTAGTTAAATGAGTTTAATTGTTGTCATATAGGTATACAATATGAACTTCCAGGACAATCGAAAGATGCATCCATCCATGTTTGAGGATGTTAGTGTTCTAAGTGAACACTTTGCAGAGAGGTCAAGATGCAGCAAGCGGCTCCTTGCTCTAGCGAAACCCGACGTATGCTCTTGTTGTAATTCATGTTCTGCCCCTCAAAGTAAATCTACAAGCCCTCTTAAGACAGATTGTGAGAATGGCCTTAAGGAGCAAGAACTTGCTGTTGATTTATCATCCAAAAACGCAACATTTGATGGATCTGGGGATGGGCATGTCCGTAGGCATGTTGCTGTGGGCCCTCTCTTCCAAGCTGAAGTCCCTGAGTGGACTAGCGTGGTTTCCGAGAGTGATTCTAAATGGCTGGGCACACGATTATGGCCTTTGGAATGTGAAAACCATAATGCCGTGTTTGCCATGGATCCAATTGGAAATGGAAGACCCAGTGTATGTGGCTGTCAGCTTCCAGGTTCAGTTGGATGTGTGAGATTTCATATTGCCGAGAAAAGAATTAAATTGAAGCTTGAACTGGGTCATTTGTTCTATCATTGGCAGTTTGATCGCATGGGTGAGGAAGTTTCACTTAGATGGACTACCGAAGAAGAAAAGAGATTCAAGGATATGGTCAAGTTTAACCTTCTATCTGCAGGCAAGTGCTTCTGGGACAACAAACACAAGTATTTTCCTAGAAAGACCAGGGAAGAATTGGTAAGCTATTACTTCAATGCATATCTTGTTCGGCGCAGAAGTTATCAGAACCGTGTAACTCCAAAAAATATTGACAGTGACGATGATGAAACAGAGTTTGGATCTCTTAGTGATGGTTATGGCCATGAAGCACTCATGGTTCCTGGTGCCTACATGTTGATATGTTCTGAGAATAAGCAATGCACTGATTTCAAATAGACATGAATATAGGTTCAGAACAGCTTCTCTTATCTGAAAATTGAATCCCTTTTTTGTAACACCAAAGAATAGCTCGATGCTCCCAACGATTTTGATTGGACCAGGAGGTCGCAAGAGAGTAACCCAGTTTTGCGAAGATCTTCTATTGCAGTGGAGTCAGCTGGTGGAGTTTTCTTTATAAACTCGGGGGAAAGAGATTGCATGATGTGCTATGAGTGCCTTCACGCTGCTTGCCAAGTATGTCAAGTTATTTACTTGTGCATTGACAATTTTCAGGAGCTGTGTGGCAGCATTCTCTACACCATCATCCCACACCAGCTACTAATCTTGGATGAAGGATATTTTAGGAGTGAAAGAAAGTTGCGGACAGTGGTGTTTCTTCGGGTTCAACTGGTACTTAATTTTGTGTTCAAAATGTTGTATATGGCTGCATGCTTGCTATTGTGAATTCTTTAAATCTTCATTGAGGGTTGTGGTGGACCTCGCGGTAGTTGTCTAAGCCACGGCCATTTTCCTTCTCCTGCCTTGTGTTGCTTTCTGGACCCTTCCTCTTTCTATAATGTTAAATGTTCATGTAGGTACCTGTACTGCTTGCAGTTTGAAGATCGATGCTCAAAGAAAGTTGTACCATCTCAGTTTTTCTCAATCTGATACCAAGGATGTCTTTTCCTTGTAGTAGAAGGTTGTTTTTTCCATGTATCAATCATCCATGTATTTAACCATTAAAAATGGGTTGATGACATGTTTGCCCTTGTATTCTTTTTTTTCTTTTTTTTCTTTTTCTTTTTTTGTGGAATGTTTCCTTGTAAAAAATCTTTTGTGGATTTCATTCAACTAATTCTATTAAATCCTATGACACTTGTCAAAAATTTATACATTGACTAATAAGATCATTACTTGAAAAATGAACCACTTGTATAAAAATAAAACTTATGAAAAAATTAAATTTAAAAATCCAAACAAATAATAATAATAATAAAGTGAGAATTTAGTTACAAATGTTAAAAATATTAAATTTAAAAAATATGTAAACAATAGATATTGATGATATAATGAGATAGAAAAAAGAAGAAGAAAAAAAATATTAAACTAAAAAATCCATGTTATTTATGAAAAAACTCAAATTTTTTTTTGTTTTTTTTTTTAAAAACTAAATTATCTAAAAAACACAATTAACCAAGAAGAAATTGGTATTTCAAAGGAAAAAAAAAGAGAGAGAGAAGAAAAATAACCCTAAAAAAAGGGCCTAAGCTATGAGCGTGAGTCTAGTTTGCTGAGTGTGCTTAGGCCTTCATAAAAGCATGGAGCGTGGGTCCAGACCCGTGTACAATTCATAATTTTGTATATCTTGGTGAACAACATAAAACGTTGTGGACATATTCTAAATCCTTTTGTTTTGTTTA
>Ga0325414_1008849_pt1 | contig 10649 bp, 9 predicted proteins | sample PopdelMetagenome_8_FD_206183 | JGI IMG/M metagenome (GOLD analysis project Ga0325414, IMG submission 206183) | Populus deltoides microbial communities from Bellville, Georgia, United States - Leaf-PdKOR-R3 | ecosystem: Host-associated > Plants > Phyllosphere > Phylloplane/Leaf | place: USA...
AATTATATTTTCGCAAGTATAAAATCCTCATATTCCTCTCTTTTTTCCTCTCTTTTCTTTTCTTTTTAACAAGCTTTCTCAGATGCCTTGCACTCGAAAATCTTAGGCGCCAACAAACATTATTGATTGCCTCGAGGAAGGGTAAACGAGGGTGTTAATTTCCAGAGCAACAAGAATGGCTTGCCTAGCCCGGGAATTGATGGATCAAGAGCCTTTGCAAGAGATTGTTTCTCAATCTCCCGATGGCATCTGATGCTGCCCTAATCAAAGCAAAATCAGGAGTGCTCTCATGCACTGAGATCCTGACTCCTAAAAAGCTGAGATTGGCTGAAATATTTGAAATAACATTTCTTTATTTTGAAAAAAAAAAAAAGTTCGTAAAACCATGAAATACTTTAGTAAAGCGACACAAAGCCACTCTCAAATCAGGCTGTTTTAATCTTACAATAAAAGGGGGAAAACATTTTCTGCTTTCGTGATCTCGTTGTTTTGTTCCTTTTTTTTTCAATTTAAAGTGAGAGGGCTGGCCTAGTTTTAGGAACAGCATCAGCTAATGCACATGCAGTTAACCATGAGGATGTCCTTCAAATTATTTTTCTTTGCTTTTCTTTTTCTCCAATACGATGGGCCAACCCTAATAAGATGTATTTTAAAGCAATCAAAATTGGGTGGTATATAATTATTAGTGTCTTTAATTGCTGTACTCTCATATGAATGCCTGGATAACTCATGATTTTTTTGAAAGTTATAGTCGCTTTTGCAATTAAATTTTTTATTTAAAAATAGGTTTTAAAAAAATTATAAATCATGGGTTTTTTTTTTAACTAAAATTTCAAAAAAATAAAAGTTTTTTAAGGACCACATATCATAATATGGGTGTGTATTAATTAACTAATATTTTTAAATATATAATTATAACAAAACTCAAACCATACTATATATAAACAAGCTGAGCATAAATTTACCCAACCTAATTAGTATTCTGAGGAGGGTAAGCAAACATAAAACAACAAATGTGAATTCAGAAATGTTCCTGTGCTAACTTTTGTGTTCAATGAAGAGAGTAATGACTAGGAACTAGGAAATCTGGCCTTTTATCACAAGGACCTTGTTTCTTTTCCCTGTTGTCTCCCAAGTACAAAAGCCAGATCCCTTAAAGCACAGACAACTTCTTCATATGGTGCAGACTTGCTAGATATAGAGGCATTTTGAGAGAGAGTGTAAACAAGAGAAATGGCATCTGAGGCAGAAGACGAGCCAATCTTCACACCACCAAGGCTACTGCTGATGCCAAAACCACATGCACATTTACAGTCACCAGAGAGGTCAGGGACACTAACCCCACCACTCCAAACTTCAGCCTCTGTTCCATTTCGGTGGGAGGAAGAGCCTGGCAAACCCTGGGAGAGCACCGCCCTGGTCCCCAGGGCCATCAACTTTCCACAAAAGTCCCTAGAGTTACCTCCGAGGCTGTTAATAGACACCAACATGACCAAACTACCTTCACCCACCACAGTCTTGGAGGGTCCTTACATGGGCAAGTCATCAAGATTTCAGTCATCTTCGTTCAGAACAATCAGATCAAGGGAATGTTATGGGTCCTTTCGCAGTTATAGTCCTGAGAAGGGTCAGCTTGGCACCGTAGTTCCTAGCAAGAGGAGAGTCAAAGAGAAAGGCAGGTTTCTGGGTTCATGGAGTTGGGTAAGGAGGGGTTTGAAGGGTAAGAGAGAGTCTGGTGGGGGTAGTTATGTCTTTCCATCTTCAGTGGATAGGGAACCTGCTGATCATTGCGTCAATGAAGAGGAAGAGATGATCAGTAGCAGCGACAACGTCAAGATGACAAGGTCAGGGAGTCTCTCTGCTGTCTCTAATGCCAGGTCTCAATTCTGGGTTAGTTCTCGTCTTAACCTTCCTAAATTTCCTATCATTCTTACTTATGTGCGATTCTTGAGTGAATTACTAGGCATTACCTTTCCTCAAGTAAAGAATAGAATTTCCGTACTCTTTGAGCAAAAAGTAATCCTTTCTGATTCTTATCAGGAACTAGCGATTTTCCTCTTGTAATCTCTTCATTAGTCACAAAAGTTTTTTTTTTCGCATTCTAAAACTAGCTTTTCACTTCTTTAAAGTTTAACAAATGAGTTTGTGACATAACAAAACAACAAAATTATACAGTCATAAAAGGCCATGAGTGAACAGCCTCAATTCTGCTGGTAATTTGAACAAATAATTCAGGAGAGGTCCCATTTCACCAGCCGAAGCAGCTTGCTAAGTGCAATAATGTTAGCCTTTTGCTTGGAGTAGGTTGTTAGAGTGGGCTCCAAGAGCGTGGTCAGTATAAATTTCAGTGTGCACAGTAGCCATTCGAGCTTCGATTACTCTAAAAAGAAACCACTGTGTTGACATTTTGCAGGCGAATGTTTACGAGGGCTTGAAGCAGGTGGTGCCTTGGAGGAGCAAGGAGCTGAAGAAAGACCACGGGCTTCTGATTTGACATATCTTGGGGTCACAACAGGATAGAAAAAGTCCAATTAATTATCTGTACACCACTAGGGATGGTCCTGTATTCTATCGACCTCGATATTTCTCTTTCAATGAAAATGACGTTTTTATTGTGGCATTTCCCACCGCCCCGTGCTTGTTCTCCTACTATGCTGTCATCTGCACCGGTTTTTGAAGGGCCTTCACCTGCAACCTTCATATGATCAGTCAGAAGAATTACAGGACCCTTTTGTGACGTGGTCGGAGGTGGCAGCAATTTGATGGTATTGTCAAATGCATTAGGAGTGCAAGCTTTTCTTTTCTTTTTTGATGAATAGCAGTAAAAGCTTTTTGCAAAGACTGAAATGTACTTTTAATGGTTCGCTTAGAGTGAGCAACAGTCCTACAGGCAAGAAGTGTTCAAAGAAAAAATGAAATTACCGCTGCCATTTATATTCTGCATGCACCGCCTAAAACCGCAAGCCCCTGCCCATTATCGATCTCTTAATTATTAGATGTTTACAAACCAAACTTCTATTGAATTGAAGTCAGTACATGACCAACAGATAGAATCTTCTTTCGGTGAGCCGCGTTAAACATTTCAGAGCATTACCCTTAAAATCCTGCTGGTACACGCACCCTCCACCATCAACATTTTGCATAAGAAAATAGAAGAGATTACCAGTCGATCAGGTTGCCTCAACTGGGCTTGCCAGCTCCAATATGTATAGCTGGAAACATTTTGATTGTCTCTCCTTGGTAATTTGACCAGTTAAATCACAGAAACAATTTAAAATTTAGTTATTCATCATTACCATAAGCTACGGTGGCTAGCAGCCCATAATAATATGATACCCATATGATATTAATATTAATATAGATATTAAAGAATCCACTCCTGCGGCCTCTGTAATGAAGAGATTCAAATTCAGCTGATAAAAATCCAAATGAGTTTTGGAGGAAAATGAAGCTAGCTTTGCTTAAAGTGCAACCAACTTGACAAGAAAACATTCATATGCTTACACAAAACAGGTTGATGTCTAACATTCAATATTTATGAGGGTTCCATCATGTAAAAAGGTAAAGACTTATTTCACGCTGTTAGGATCCGGAAAAAAGAGTGACAATACAATAGGGCTGGGGGAACGTTTGAAAGTCTGCCACTTGCTTCAACAAATGATTCATCCCTGCCTTTTGCCTGTCATACCTGCAAGCACCTGCAAAAATGCGAGACAACAATACTCAAAAACATATAAAGGAACGATAGCATAGTTGGAAATTCTCATGATGATGGTTCACGGATGTTAAATGCCCTTTCACTATCACAAACTTGGCTTTGCCCTTTGATGCCCAATTAAGTACAGCACCTAAAACAACAAAATCAAGCATGCAACACGTCCCTGCAAGGTACTAACAAACCTCCAAGGCTTTGATAATTTAGACATGTGGTTTCAGCAGGTTTATGCATTCTTCATCTAAATATAATCATAAACTTACAAAATCAGAACAAATGACGGGAAATTGAAAATGCATAACCATGCAAACTTTTGTTAAAATATGCAAACAATGGATTAGCTGTAACATGATACAAACCAAGTTAGGTCTGAATTTTACCTTAAAATGACTACTGACCAGTTTTGCAAGATCGAGTATATCTCTCAAACTATTTATTGGGTCGAGCTGAAATTTTACAGGGAAATACTAGACATATAGAGCTATATTGTGGTAAGATTTCAGGTCAATCAGAGTTTGGGAACATATTTTTTAAATTGATTGAAGTTGTTACTGTTTTGATATATTTGTCGAGAAAGTATTCTTTCTTGGCTTTTTTCGGCCCAATCAATCCAGATCTGAAATGAGTTAATTTTGGACAGAAAAGGGAATTAAATGAGGCTTATTTAGGCTCTAAGCTTATGCACAGACTTGGACTAAGAGGGTTCCTAATGCTTGGATTCATTGAAGAATTGAAATCCATACTTTGCAAGGATTCCATGTTCCACATATACTTGATGTGGCGGCATCTAAGAGGATCTTTCTCTTAAGTTTCTTTTCCTTATTTTGCAGGTATTCCTAGCATATCAAGGAGACTAAGAGGATACAATATAAAAAAAGAAATTCTAGCAATCAAAACAAAGTTTCCTAGTTGAATTCCCACGCTAAAAATTTCAGCCAAAACACAACTCAGAAGAGCTTGGAGATTTCGGCTACATGGAGAGATTCTAGTATGAAAACTTTTTTTTTATTATCCTATTTTATTTATTTGAAATTAAACAATTATTTTTAATTTGAGTTTGTTCTATCCCATTAGATATTGTTTAGGGATTTATTTCATTATTGGACTTATGTTAGTTGATTCCTAGTTAAGCTTTATTAGCTTGCAATCCAAAAAGGGTCCATTAGAGTTATTTAGAGGAGACTATATAATGTTTTTAAAGCTACAAATTTCAGTAGCTTGGTGATAATAAATGAGAGTTTCTTTCTTTTGATTGTTTGCAGTAAAACATCATTTCTTTGCGGGGATAAAGATCGTACACCCGACTTATCGAAGATTACTGGCTTCGTGGTGTCATTCGTATACTTCAGGTTCTTAGTTACATGGTTATCTTTGGGTTCAAGTTTATTCTAATAATACCTTTGGTTCTTAGATACATGGTTACCTCTAGGTCAGAGTTCTATCAAATCTGGTTTTCAGCTTTCCGGGTTGTATTTCAACGTCAGTGGAGGTTGCTTAACCACGTGATCGAGAGATCCACATCATAACCCAATCAGACCCAGCAAGAATTGTTTCCTTTCATATAATTAATCAAAATGCCATGTCTGGACAGAATATTCCAATTTATATCAATGTGGGCGAACAAGTTGAGACACCACGGAGTATCAACAAAACAATACTTATAGCAAGGCTCATCTATTCAGAACAAGGATCATTACTGGAAGAGTAATATGCCATGATCAAGAAAAATTTGACCGTGCAGTGCTAATTACTAAAACTATCCACAGGTCCTAAGGCAGTGCTAATTGCTAAAATTATCCACAGGTCTTAAGGGGTTAACACCTAAAATAGGAGCTCAGCTATGCATATTTGTACAAAACACAATCCACCCAAAAGTAGTATCGAGACTAAACATTTGTTCCAATGTTTTGGATTGGAACAATTATAACGAGCTATAAAACTAAATACTCACATCACTAATGGAAGGCTGCTTTTCAGGGACGTGCTTGCTTCCTTCTAAGGAATCCAGAATGGGCCTCACCACAGCTGGAAGGAAGAGACCTGAAATTTTGATAAAGTTTAAAGAAAGCACTAGGCATTTTTTCCATTTTCCAAAAAAATTAAGCCACCATCGAGTACAATAAAGTAGGATGTTGTCGTTGCATAACGTCTCTCCAGTTTATAAGCAAGAACACCACATGGATCGGTAGAATATTTACAGTTACTGCAAATTTAGAATTTGGCAACTCAAGGAATATTCAGTCAGAACGTGATCATCTGCTACGCGAAAGCTTTATCGGGTACAATTCTACTGTGAATTTCAATCAAACCGTAAACATTCATTTACCAATTCAATTAAAGTAAATTTTAGAAAAGAAGAATTGAAAATTGAAATGAGAAACCCTAAGTCCCTAATACTGTTTTGGTACAGTTCACATGGAAATCCCACCAACATGAAATTGATTGTTAAGCATTTTAGTCACTAATTAATCTTATCTAATCTTGACGAACCATAGTCTCATTAATTAAAAATTAATTGAAGGACGGAATTGAAAAACAAATTGACGAAGAAAACTTACCGATACCAGCAATAAGGCAAGAAGCAGCCACCACTGGCTCTTGCGCTACGAACATCCTCAACTTTTCCATCACCGGCATTTTTGTTTCTCTCTCTCTCTCTCTCTCTCCAAATTTCTGATGTAGCTGGGAGGATCTTTGAACTTTGAAGACGATGGGTACTCGCACGGATCCAGGTCCTCTCTTTAAGTTTAAAGCCAGATGGTGCCTCGAGTGTTCAGGCCGGGCCAGTGTGGGTCCGATAATTGAGTTGGTTGGACTTTTATATAAGGGCCATTGTCCTCTAAGCCTAGATCGTTTAAAAACAATATTTTTCGGGCATTGTCCATTATCATGTTTTATAATCTTTTATTTGAATTTGGTAGGTCCAAATTGAATTGATTTCTAACTAACCTAGGATTGAAGTTTAGCGTGCACCCGAAATGACGTAAATTAAGAAAGGGCTATTATCGGAAGATCACGACTACTGCATAAAAAGATAGTATTCATGCAGCCATTTATGCAATTATGAATTTTATTTTATGCTTCACCTTAAAACTACCCTAAAACAATTTGACGGGTCCAGAAGAAGAAGAAGAAGAAGAAGAAAGAGGCAATTTTTAGCCCTAAACTTTCTAGTTTCTACTCCCATAACCACACGTGACAGGCACCAAAACCAGAATTTTCAGTTTTCTCAAACTGAGAAAAATTAAAGCACACAACCACCAACTCATGAATCCATAAACAGGGTGGATTCCAGAGAAGAGTCGGGACATGAATCCTGGCTGTTGTACAAGAAGCTTCCTGCTCTAGTTTTCAAGTTCACACCAAACCACCGCCTCACTTTTTAATCCACCATACCACCTCTCTATAATAACGCGTATTTTTTTAAAATATTTTTTATTTTAAAATATATTAATATATATATATATATATATATTTTAACATTTATACGTCAAATTTTTTATAAAATATTAAAAAAATTATGAATTTGATATTTTTTCAATCCACGAACACTTTCAAAACGCAACCAAAAAGGCTCCCAAACACAATTTCTGACCACCACAATATTGGATGGGGAGAGAGAGAGAGAGATAGCAACACTAATACTAGATCGATACTAAAGTTCAATCAAATATACAGATGATCACCAAAAGATATGATTGATGAGATCTTCTGGAGCCAGAACACAATCAACTAAAAATATACACACGAACAGCTCCACACATCAGGACATCGGACAAAGAACAAATAAAAAAAAAAATACATACATGTAAAAAAATGTTTCCTTGTAAATCAATTTTCACAAGGGGGGAATTTGGCTGATACTCTAGAAAGGCAGCACCCAACCCACTGTCCATCCCAGAAGCAACCCAGCACCAACAAGACTCAACCCTAATGCAAAAGCAACAGCATACTTGCCAACATCATGCTTTGGATGACTTTCCTTGCCTCGTTTACCCTTTGATGACTTTTGCCAGCTCTTGCACAGTTTCCTACCTTTTTGAGGAATCCATGGAAGAACTACAGGGAAGAGATTAGATATTGGCTGGTCGCTGTTTTTCATCTGGTAGTAAAGGGTTTCAAGCTGCAGCAGTTGGAACCACTGCTTATAGGCAAAGAGTTGAGAGGCTTGTTTGAAGAAGAGTTTGACAATATGCTCCTTCTCAGCACATGCTTGCTTTGCTACCTGCTCAGCTTCCCTTGCACGTGTCTGAGAATGACGGAGTGCTTCCAGTAGTTGAGCCTTGCAAGGATCGCTCTCAGAAATTTGTCCTATTTCTGCAGCTTCCTTAACAGTTGCTGCATAACTTCATTTCAGGTTGCAGGTAAGAAATTTGACCATCATCGATGAGTAGCATACATGCACATAGAAGTATTGTATGTTAGTAAACTGCTACGATAGCCTTTTTTTACAACATAATAGCAGAGAAGAAGTGCAGCAAAATAATAGGACAAGTGTAGAGATATTTGGCCAATAAAGATGCATTTACACATCAGGCAAACTTATTCAAGAACAAATATAAGAAATTTGAACACCATGGATGAGTAGCATGACTTTGACTTTTTTTTTTTAAATCCAGATCCACATAATTTGAAGCAATGAGTTCATTGTCGCTTTCTACTTAAGAATTCATTAGTTCATAGTATGCATTGGTCTATTTTTTTTTTTTTTTTTATCTTGACCTTTGAAAAACCATCGAATCACACACTAAGCACGGCATATTAAATAATCAATCGGATTTTTTATTTACTCAACCTTTTAGAATTAGAATTCTTTCATTTTTTTTGGAGGTAAGAAATTTGAACACCATGGATGAGTAGCAAACACGCAAATAGAAGTATTTACATGTTAATAAACAGCTATATTAGGCTATTAGCTTCTTTTTTTTACAAAATAATAGCAGAGGTAGTGCAGCAAAATAATAGGAGAAGTGTTGCAATATTCATCCAATAAATATCACCAGAAGATATAAGCTCAGAGAAAACCTGGATGACTGGTCAAAACCATGTTGTGTTTGAACAATAGAAAGATTGACGCATTTATATATTGTACAGAACTAATAGAGAACAAATACCACCAGAAGACATGATCTAAGAAATACCTGCATGCCTTGTCAGAACCACTTAGTGATTGCCCTTCAGTCGAACCTCTTTGCTTTCCAGGCATGCCTTCAGATTTGGGACAGCCCTGCACATGACCAGTTGCTGAGGAGATACAGCCAATTTGTGCCTTCCAATCCAAAGATGATGCCAGTGTATTATCATGCTTAAAAGATCCAGAATGAGCACATGGGTATTTCCTGATGTGAACCTTTTGAGGTGGGGGAAGGTCACAATTCCCAATATAATCAAGTGACTTCTGTGCAACCAGGGAGGCCAAATCATCTTTATCTGTTTTGCGCCACCATGGCATATTCTTTTCACTCCCAATCCAAGATGATTCTGGATCAAAGCCATACGCATTGTCCTTTTGTGATTCGGGCCATCCAGTAAGATCCATCTCCATCAACTTGGAGTTCTTCCTTGCATCCTTAAGCTCATTAAATTCTTGAAAATCCTTGTCATATAAAGCCTTTAGCTCTTGTTTCTTAACATCACAATCTTTCTTCATATAATCAGCAGAGATCCTACAATATGAATCAAGAGATGACTCGCTATTCTTGCTGCCATCCAGAAACATGTTGTCTTCGTCATCTTGTTTACAAATCTCATTTTTAGAGGGTGAGTCTACAATGTTAGCTCTCAAGCTTTCCAACTCAGTTTCCAAAGCATTCAACTGCTCACGTGTTAAACATTTTTGGTACCCATAGCTAGGTTGCAGTTGAAGCCACCAACTTGTATCAGGGGGTAGACTGTAATATGAGGGATTCGTTTTGGTGGGCATGAAACCTACAGAAGATTGATCTGGCATATCTGCTGCACTTGTTGGTTATCCATCCAATTTCTTAGATGATGAGGATGATGATTGGCAACAAGCTAGCTTGGGAGCTCTTTTGGCATCTTCTTGAACAAAACAGCGATTAGCTGTTCTTTGCCATACAGCCCCGGCTTCTGCTGCTGCCATCACTCTCTTTTATTTCACACATCAGCAACGCGTAAGAAACTTTGATTACAATTCACCTACATCAGAGTTCAAATTTTGTATGAGCTCTACAGCCAGTGAGGCTCCAAAGTGGAGGGGAAGTAACAGTTAAAACACAAAAGAGAGTATATATAGAGTACCCTGGAACTAGATAACTTCAATAAAAAATTAAAGCAAGTTATGCTCAGGTATACCGCAACCAGGATTTTGGTACATGTAACCAATGCTTATCCAATGAAAACATTGAGCTTGAAAACCTCCACACTTATCCCTTGACAATGTAAGTGAGTAGAAGAAGCTTGTAGAGGATTCCAAAGTAGTCGAGGAAGTTTTCATCCTATAAAATAGCAGCAGAACTTGAGAAATACCAGATACGGTAACTAGAATCAAAGATTATACAAGAGCTTTTGCACTAAAACCAGAGCATAGAGCTAAAACAACAATGAAGACGGCAGTGGATCATGGAGAGCAAATGAGAGCAACAAATAGAGCCGAAAGAGTTCCAAGCATTAAGCTAGGTAGGTGCTAACAGACTTGCAAAAAGCATGTCTGGATGCAAGCAAATTCCATAAATGCCAATAAAATGACATCTCTCTCTCACACACATAATCACCAAAGCCAAACAGCACGCACGCACGCACGCACGCACGTCCCTTTTGCAAAATCCTACACTGCCACCACACACAACGCGGCGTAGATTTAAACGAGATTTATCGTGTATGTAGAAATAGCAAAAGCACAATCCATAAAATTGAAGCATAAACACAAAACTCTTGTCAGTAAAACAGAAATTAATAAATCTGCCTTCGCTTT
>Ga0325414_1008854_pt1 | contig 10646 bp, 5 predicted proteins | sample PopdelMetagenome_8_FD_206183 | JGI IMG/M metagenome (GOLD analysis project Ga0325414, IMG submission 206183) | Populus deltoides microbial communities from Bellville, Georgia, United States - Leaf-PdKOR-R3 | ecosystem: Host-associated > Plants > Phyllosphere > Phylloplane/Leaf | place: USA...
GAGAGAGAAAGCAAATGCAAGCATAAGATTGTCCTGTCCACAATAAAGAAAAAATAAAAATTTTCCAACTCGAGGGCGTGTTTCATGTGCCATAGGGCGCACAAGAAAAATAACCAATATACAGAGAAAATGGAACCAATATATTTTTCCATTATTTAAGGTCTTCTATTAAAGACAGTACTGGCATGCGAATTGAAATTAAGAAAAATGGTGATGTATTCGGTGACGCGCCGAGGAGCTTTACTATCCACGTACGCCATGATAATCAGTCGCCAGATTGAAATTAAGAAAAATGGTGATGTATTCGGTGACGCTGAAGCAGCTTTACTAGATATCCACACCATGTCAATCAAACTGCTTTGAACTAATAAGTTTTCATTAATAATTAAGACATTGTAATTATTTTATATGTATATATATGTGTGTGTGTGTGTGTTTATGCGCTAATTAACTTACTTAAAATTATTTGTCAAGTTGAAAAGCCTCAAATTAATTAATACTTTTCTGAGGAGGGTCAAGTTAATTTTAGCACACGTGGGATGATTTTGATTTTCCTTGGTGCTCGTTCACTTTGGTTTAGTTAGTCAACATGGGAAAAAGAGGATGCATTCATTCATAAATATCCTCGTTAAAACTATATGCATTGGATAGTAATTATGCTCGAGACTTGTCTTTGGGGTGGAGATTAATCTTAAACTATCTACCCTTTTAATAATTAAGTACAAGTCAATTGCCAACTTCTACAAGTTACACCTGCTAAGTTTGTTCAGGTTACGCCACCAATATAAATGTCCGAATTTGAGAATCATCCCATTGAATTTTAGCGAAATGAAAATTTTACACGTTGTGAAGTGATGTTGGAGTTTTGTTCATTTACCTGGGTCCACAAAATACGCTTTCTGTAAAATGAGATTTCTTCAAATCCATATAAAAAAATAATAATGTTGGAGAACTTGTCATTAGTAAACAATATATCTTAATTGATCAAAGCTAATTAAGTTTATGCATGCTAATTAATTGGACCCAAGTTCAAATAGATTTTTATGGTATTTGCGTTCAAATTAATTTGTTAGGGGGCGAACTATACTAACGAACTCATCACAAGCTCTCAACCTAGTCCCATATTATTTATGATTGGCTACAGGCAATAATTAATTTGCCTTTTCTATTAAATTTTGTTTCAAGCTAATCACTCTAAATTAAAGGTTTAATATTTGATGTTAATTATCAAAATGTTTAAAGTTCAATTACAAGAGTGTGAAGAATTGACTTTGGAACCAGGAATAATTCAGTATACCGACCATTCTGACCAAATTAAAATTTCCGTACTTAGGAACCAAGATTGACTTGCATTTATATTTCTGAACTCGGTACGCCTCCTCATTAGAATTGTTGCTATTGCTAAATCTACAACCCCATTTGTCCCAGAATATTATATTTTTCTTTTTTTTAAATGAATTCTACACCTCTTGAATATTATTTTAGTGTGAAGAATTTAACCCTTTTATCTTTTAGTTTTTTTTTAATAATACCATTCATACCGCAACTTATTGGCTGACGAGATTTGATATATATTAGTTTTTTTTTTTACATAAAAAATATATAAAAAAGTTAACATTTAAGAGCGTTAAGTCTATCTACGAAGTTAAACCCAAGAGCTTTGAGTCTAGTCACAATACCAGCCCTAAGAGCCTTGCATGTGGGTCTGGTTGCAAAGTTATGTCGTGATAACTAAATAGAAAAAAATTTAATATTAAAAAATATTAATTGAAAAGGAAAAAATAAAGAGAAAAGAACAAAGCAAAGTGCTATTCCAATTAATAATGCTTTACGAGGAGAGGTACGGTAAAATCCTCTCATGAGACCATGATAATCTAATGAAAAGTAAATAAAATAAATCATGAAGTTTAATTTTCAATCAAATTGATATTGAAAGATGAAATTGAAAGAAAAAAACTAATTAAAAAAAAAATCCGAATCAACTGAATTAACCCGCTAAACTTGAAATCTACGTCATGAAAATATAATAACTAAATAGAAAAAAATTTAATATTAACGAATTAAATTAAATAAAAAATTAATTAAAAAATAAATATAATTAAAAGATCTCCACTGTCTTTTACTGTAGATTTACACAATAATTCACAGTGAAAAATTGATTTTTTTTTTATTTATAGATAATATATATACAAACACATCTGATAAAAAAAAAAATCAGGTCATGGATCTTCCCTCGAATGAAAGCAAAGTACTTAAAAAGGGTTAAATCATAAACAGAATTAATGGCCCCTCAAACGTCACCAGAAATCTCAATCAAAATCATTATACAATAGATGTGACAACATTCAATGAAACCAGAACATAATTTATACCAAATGGAGTGTGTCATCATATTTGTAAGAAACTCCCGTGGTAATGTTGACAAACAGTGAAAAATGTACATGACGAAAGACAATGCTTGAACGGAAGTCTATTTATAAGCAGAAATCTCTTGTCCATAACCTCGCACTTGTCTTTCATTTACGATTAATTAATTTTTGGCTTTCTACAATTTCCACCACTCTCACACTCTATCAAACACAGTGAAGTAGAGCAGAGAAGCCAATAAAGAAAACCCAAAGAAAGAAAGAACGAGAACAAAATTGATCAATGGAAGAGATACTGTCCCCCTCTTCCTCGTCTTCACTCATCTCATTTGCTCAAGAAACCTCTTCAACGCTTCAACAACGCCTCCAATTCTTCCTTCATAGCCGGCCAGAATGGTGGGTTTACTCAATCTTCTGGCAGGCATCAAAGGATGCTAGTGGCCGCCCTGTTTTATCATGGGGTGATGGTCATTTCCGCGGCAATAAAAAGTACTCAAGCAAGGATAGCAACAAGCAAAACCATCCCAAATTCGGGTTCGATATCGAAAGAAAGTCTCTTTTCAATGAGGATATGGACCTGGAGAGATTGGTTGATGGTGATGTTGTTGAATGGTACTACACAGTATCGGTAACACGAGTATTTGCCGTTGGAGATGGAATTCTTGGCAGAGCATTTACCTCTGGTTCTTCTATTTGGTTGACAGGTGATCGTGAACTACAAATTTACGAATGCGAAAGAGTTACTGAAGCTCGGATGCATGGAATTCAGACTTTCGTCTGTGTTTCAACTCCATCTGGGGTTCTTGAATTGGGTTCCCCAGTTTTTATCAGCGAAGATTGGAGCCTAGTGCAACTAGCCAAATCAATTTTCGGTGCAGAAATTAATGCAAATCCGGTTCCAAAGCAGTCCAACCATGAATCTCAACCTCAAATTTCAAACTGTAATGTTTCTAATTTCCTTGATATTGGGTTGTTTTCAAGTCCTCAAACGGAGAGAACTTCTTCTCTAGAGAATAAAAAAGAGGTCTTCGGCCAAGGCCGATCATCTTCCGACTCGGGGCGTTCTGATTCAGATGCTGGATTCAGAGAGAATCATATCGGGTTCAAGAAGAGAGGAAGAAAGCCAAGTGGAAAGGAATCACCTCTAAACCATGTGGAAGCAGAAAGGCAGCGAAGAGAGAGGCTTAATCATCGATTCTACGCACTTCGATCTGTGGTTCCAAATGTGTCAAAAATGGACAGAGCTTCTTTGCTTGCGGATGCAGTCAATTATATCAAAGAGCTCAAGAGAAAAGTTAATGAATTGGAAGCAAATCTACAAGTAGTATCCAAGAAATCAAAAATATCAAGCTGTGCAAACATTTATGACAATCAAAGCACCAGCACCAGCACCATGGTGAATCACACAAGGCCTCCTCCAAATTATATGTCCAATAATGCAGTGGAAGTGGATGTGAAGATTTTGGGATCGGAAGGTCTGATCCGAGTACAGTCCCCAGATATTAATTATCCTGCTGCAAGATTGATGGATGCACTTAGAGAGCTAGAATTTCCAGTTCATCATTTGAGCGTGACTAGGGTCAAGGAGCTGGTGCTGCAAGATGTTGTAATCAGGTTTGATGATGGATTGGTAACTGAAGAGGCGATGAGGGCTGCTATTTTTCAAAGAATGCAGAACTAGGCCAACTAATTAACAATGATGATTGGTGCACTAAGATGTAAGAGAAGCGGTTCAATTTCGTCGTAGAAATCACGCAAGCTCCAAGGTGCAGTTCCTATCGCAAGGAACATAAAATGATATTAGCATATGTACTTGAATTAAGTTGCTTGTTCCTTTGCTTTATCCCACTCGATCGTGTGATAATTAAGTTAGATTATGTTGTCAGTTTAATTTATTGAAGAAGCAGGCACGTCAATTGCTTGCATGCTCAATCTTTCTAGTCCTTGTTAGTTTCCTCCCTTGATATGCTTTGGAAGTGCTCATCTTATGAATATTACATATTTTCAGTCGTTGAATCTTAATATTTAGAGCACATGGATACTTCATTAAGTGTTATGTTCGTATGCTAGAGAATTTTCTCCCAGGTTGAAATTATGGTCCGTAAAGAACTAGAGCTATGATCAGTAGTGTAGTGATTAAATGTTTCAATGATTGTGCATCATCTTGTAAGAACTTGAAAGGGCTAGGTCGATTAACCTGACCAGTACTTGTTCTCTTTCGGGCGTTAATTAATGTTTTGATTCATCACAGGTAACTGCTAGCTAGTGATTTTCCTATATTGTATCTTTTTTTTTTATAGAATATAATACATAAAAATAAAACATGTCAGGGAAACTGGCAAGTTCTATAAACATATGTATAAATCAGAAGCAAAAGACACATAAGATACATGTTCTTACCAAAATATTTGGGGATTGAAATATTGACAATCTACAAGAAATTTTCAATGCAGTCCAAAGACACATAAGATACAAGAAAAAAAATAAAAAACAAACAAGATCATTAAGCCTTAACCCAAGTAAAACGTTAGATAAATTGGACAAATGCGAGAAGAAATATTAGATCTCGTAAAAAGTATATTAAATCCAAGATTAATGAAAAAAATAAAAAATAAAATACAAGAAGCCTTGCAGCCGAAGCCGAAGTATAGTAGTGACAGACTTATTCGATTTGGTTATTTAAAATTTAATGTGATTTTATTTTTTCAAATAAAACCAAATGAATAAAACTTGCTTTTTCATCATTTTCTATAATTATAGAATAAAAAGATGAACGTATATCTTTATTTTCAATTAAATATTAATACTAAGCATTTAGAGTTTTAAACTTGGTCAGCCTTCGACTTTAAGCAAGTGCTAATTTTTAAAACAAATGGAATGAGAGAAAAGTCTAAAATGGAATATTCTTCAATGCTCAAAAACGAAAAAGAAAATGCGAAAGAGAAATGGAAAGAATAGAAATGCAAATACAAGAAGGGATCAGGTAAGTTTGTTTAAGGTATGCCTTCCCGATGCATTTTAGAAATAATCCATGCAATTAAGAAATATAGAACTCACAAAAGGTTTGAGAATAAATGTGTGTTTGGGGGTAGTAGTGGGTTTTTTATATATATTTTTGAATAGTTTTGATGTGTTGATATTAAAAGTAATTTTTTAATATATTTTTATATTTTTTTAATATACTTTTAAATGAAAATATTTTAAGAAACAATTTCAATCATTATTCCGAACACCCCAAAAGATAAAAAAAAAGAAGAAAACAATCCTTTTTTGTGGGAAAATAAAATTAAGTAATGGAACAATAATTGCAGGACTACAAATTAAGAATTGTTTTCATTCTTGAGATGTTTGTACTGGGGGATTTATATATATTGGATCTGCTGTTATATTTGCATGATGATCATTAATTTGCACACTCTAAACAGTAACGAGCATTTGAATATTGACCAATTAACCTTACAATCATGCGTGTGCCCGTTGGTTTAATTGGCATTCATTTAGTTTGACCTATATTTTCAAAATGCTTTCAGAGTCCCATGATTTGTTTTTTCTTTCCTGGGGAAAACTCGCTTTGGAGAAACCAAAAACTAGGGCGGTCATAAAGTTGTGTGGAAAATGAAGTTTCCTCCGTAAAGTCGATCGGCAAGGGTCCTAATTTCCATGAACTCCATATTCTTGCTATATATACACATCATTTCCTTTCGCTTAATTTGTTTTTCTCCATGCATTTCATGTCTTGATTGTTTCGTTTCACATGGAGCAATCAATGGGTAAGATATTGGTCAAGAAGGTGGAGCTGTTCTGACCAGGAACTAATATTCCTGCCGTCTCTTTCCTTCTAGCTACAAAACTTAATTTTGTCCCGGGCCGCTGGCCGTGGACGGTGCACTTAGCAGGGGGGCAGCTGTTTGGACTTTTGGCATAGATATTTTCACCAAGACCATCTAGGGCATAGTTGTAATATCTTGTTTGATTTGATGAATTGATGCCAAAAATTAATATCGCCAAGTTGTTAGTTGACTGATTATGGGGTGTTTGGATTGAAAATGTGATTAATTTTTTTTTTTGTGGGACTTCCATAAAAAGTATGTATTTTTTACTTTTAAGGGGTGTTGGTTATGCTTTAAGATGGTTGTATCCTTGAAGAAAAATCACCACACCTCCAAACCAAACACACACTTTCACAAGCTAAAACTCATTAAATTTAAGTAAGTTTTTAATGATCCCAATAATTCAATCAAACTTAATTTAAATTTGACTAGATTAATTATAAGTAAAAAAAATAAAAAATAGTAATACTATCCAATAATAAAGAAGCTTGGTTTTTTTTTTAATAATAGATGGTGGTTGTTATCATTTTAATATTTAAGACTTTAAGTTTTACTTGTATTTTGGATATTTGAACTATGTTTGTAATTTTAACTTTTAAATCTTTAAATTATTATTAATTTTTTTAGATTGAGTAAAATTTATGTTGAAATTGAAGTTAGAAGTTGCATTGAAATTAAATAATATTTATATTCATCATGCTAACTCATTTTTAATGTAGTATGTTATTAATCAAATGAGATGATTGATGACCTGCAAATTGAATCCATAATCATGTAACTCGGGCTCTTTTTTAGATTAATCGACAAATCAGGCCTAAAAACTATAATTATAAATAGTAATATAGTCTTCTATCTTTTTTTTTTCTTTCTTATCTTACACCTGTAAATCATGAGCTTTGAACTCAAGAAAATCATTGTATTTTTTTTTAATACAAGACTATTATGGTCTGTTCCTTACACTTTGATCTTTTTTTTGTTAAGCTAGAGTATAGAAAATCAAAAAACCTTTAAACACATTGTTCATAATAATTTTTACTTCTTAGTTTATAGGGAGTCAATATAGAATATTCAAAATCAATTATAATTTGATAGTAAACTACTACACATCATTTTTTATTAACATATACATATGTCAATACTCATCAACTTAATCATTCTCAATTTTGTATTGACATACATTTCATTATTCGAATCCTTCACATCGGATTTATATAGGTATATTTCTTTGCACCGTCATGTTATCCAATAAACAAGTTTTTTTTCTACCCATATGTTAATAAATAATATTATCTATATAAAAAGAAACACCATGAAGACTCACATCTTTACAAACAGAAATAATATCATTCACTTTTTAGTGATTCGATTTTTATACTCAACAATTTAAAATTCTCGTTCTTCATACCTTTGGTCATTTAGCAAATGACTTGTTTTATGATAGTTGATTTTAGTTGCATTATCATCATTTTTATCTTGTCATATTATGGTTTAGATACATTTCTAAACAAGGTGTTTGAAATAAAGATTATGTAATTCAAATATTTCTCAACAAGATGAATCTAAATTCTAGATTTGAGAGAAAAATCAAAGCATAATTAAAAGGGAGAAGAAAAACACTAAAAATAAAATGAAAAAGAGTGTGTAAAATTTAAAAATTTCAAGTTAGAAACTCTTTCTTTATCTCTCTTTTATAATGAATTTTGAAAGTTAAAAGGTTAAAAAATTAATTTCCCTCATTATCAACCATTAATTAGCCACTATAAATCAAGAATTAAATCTAGAAAAACCAAAAGTTTTTTGAGAAAAAATCAAGAGTTATTTGAGATTAGTTTTTTATTAACTCATAATTTGTTTAATTAAAACAAATCTCTAACATAATTGATGTTTTTTTACATTTATTTTATCCGTTATTCTTATTATTTTTTAGGATTTTGTTTTTGTTTTTGTTTATCTTTATCTTTATCGTTTTTGCATCTTTTTCATAGGTTTATGATGTTATAATGGAGATTTATTTAAAATTTAATTTGGAAGTTTGGAGTCTAGACTAATTGAGCCAAAGTACAAGTACGTAAGAGAAAGATTTTCCAAAATAGTAGAGTTGGTGGATAAATTGTTAGAAAATAAAAGTATCTATTTCTCTTATAGTATAGTTTTTTATCTAATTTCAATCAGATTTTATATCGCATAAAATATATTTTGTATGCTTTTAAAGTTTGTATTATGGTATCTAAGTACTTTTAAAAAATATCTATTTAATTTAGATCAACTTGAATATGAGATATACGAGTTTCCTCTCTATTTTAGAAAAGATCTACCTTTAAAAAAAAAACATGGTAGTAGTAGTAATGTAATTAAATAAAATATTATATATGATTTTTTTATAGTATTTATTAAATAAATCATTTCTGTTTTTATTTAATGCATAAAAACAAAACAAAAAAAAACAAAAACGACTTCGCTCAAAATTCACTCTCGAAGCCATATATAGAAAAACATCAATCACGATTACGCATCGTCAAGTTAAACCAAATATTGATCACCATCAGACTATAGATTCTTAAGTCAAAGATGCTTCTTAGAAATTCCCGTTTCTTTTTTTTTTTTTGCCTTGTGTTATGCATGTGGTGTTGTCCTAGTCGTACCGGGAGAGAGACAGATGCAGGACATTCCATTTCGAATATTACCAAAATATGCAGGACATTCCGAGAACCTTGCTGGGAAGATATAGCACGTGACTAAAAATTGAAAACCAAGACATAAACTATCACGTAATTCTAAGTGATCATACATGAAAATGGAAAAGATTTAGTGTTGGCAAGATTCATTGAATCTAGCAAGCTTCACGACAGTACTGGATATGGTCCCAAGAGTGTGCTGGGACGGTCAGGTCTTTGTTCCCATTTCAAGATCACTACATGCCGAGTTCATCACGTGATTATAGTTTCAATTAGTGATAACTGAGGATTGGGTGACCTGAAAGGGATTCTTGCATGAATATGTATCTCCGAACTAATAATCAATTGCTAGATTCAGATAAAGCTAGGCTGCACTGATATATAATATAATTAGCTAGCTCCTCTCTTTCGATGGTACCTTTGGGCCCCAATACAGTTTTCAGGGACGACAAAATCAATTAATTAAGAAAAAGAACCAGGTACAATGTTAGGAAAATGATCATGGAAGATATACAGGCATTTATAATTATTTTCATTGTCAAAGGTTGTTGGTCCACCACTTTAGCAGAGCGTCTTATTGATGGAAACTGACTAAATTAAGAATTGAAAATTTTGGAGAAAGTTTCGTCTAATTTGGGAAAGGACAAATCTCTAACACGTTAATTGAATCACATTTAAGGATGAAAGGGGATGTTTTCACTATGAAGAACCCATTTTTGTTTTTTTATGAAAACAATCTCGTGTTTTTATTTTTTTATTGCGTAAGATAGGACATAAAAAAAAAAGATACGCAACGTGTCAATTCGAATGATATAAGTGGGATTCAATTAGTTTTGACAAAAATGGATGGGAAGAATTCACTAGAGGTGTTAATTATTGGTTTTACAAAATTACAAAACATAAACTAGGCTGGTTGGAACACATAGGACATTAAATAGAGAGAAGGAGTGGGATGAGGTAGAAAAGGTAGAGTTAACAATATGTGTAATATCTAAACATGTACCATCACTGGTAACAATATCAATTGGTCCTTCGTAAGGTTGCTTAGAAGTTAGGTTATGGGATTAGCAATTGGTGTTGCCGAGGAAGAAAATAGCCTTCTAACAGTATAGCATCCACGGGCAATGTGACCTTTTTTGTCACCAAATTGACAGATAACACTAGATCGTTTTTCAAAGGATTGGTCGCTATAACTGTGGTTGCCAAAATCGGGGAAACGCTGATCTTGATTTCCTTTATGTCAAAAATGTTTTTTACTTGATGAATTTGAACAAGGGAAAACGAGCAGCATTGATATTAATTAATCATGTCAAGACTTCCGCTGGATCGAAGCTCTTCTCATTTGCGAAATGCCTCATGTTCAACGAGTTTGTCGTGAAGCTCATCAAAGCTGAACGACGGTATCTCGCGCTCATAGTACAACAAGAAGTTTTTTGAATTCAGCACCCAGACCGCTGAGAATGTGAGTGATGAGATAATGGTTTGGAATTGGCACTCCAATTAAAGTCGGCTCTTTAACAATGTCACATATTGTTGCAAGGTATTTTATCGGAGGCTGTGTGCCAGTAGAATTGTGCCCTGGTGACCCGAGGAACAAGATCTCTATATGATCGTATTTTTTCACCAAGTTGGCAACGTCGTTTTAAGACTGTGGGCAAGTAAAATCCTACCCTAGTTACTTAAGAAGCAAGAGCTCTAGATTCGTTTAAGAAACAAGTTGGCAACGTCGCTTTAAGATGGTGGGCTAGTAAATCCTACCATGGTAGATTCCTATC
>Ga0325414_1008857_pt1 | contig 10645 bp, 9 predicted proteins | sample PopdelMetagenome_8_FD_206183 | JGI IMG/M metagenome (GOLD analysis project Ga0325414, IMG submission 206183) | Populus deltoides microbial communities from Bellville, Georgia, United States - Leaf-PdKOR-R3 | ecosystem: Host-associated > Plants > Phyllosphere > Phylloplane/Leaf | place: USA...
TTTTTTTTTGTCGGTGCAATTTTGCCAAATATTTTTCCCAATGAAAGGAAAAACACCATGCACAAGCATATAGTCAAAGCACAAAAATTGCAACAATATTATTGGATCCTTGACTTTTGGTGCCTGTTAATTACCATTGGTAATTAAGCTGAGAAAGCTAGTAGAACTTAAATATGAGCTGTTGATGACCAATAGTTGCCTATTAATTAAGGACCGTTAAAACGATCAATCCAAAAGTCAAAGATTCTCAAGCTGCCTTTTTTTTTTTACCTCTAATTTAGCAAAACTAATTATTTAATCCTCATATTTTCGTGAATTATATATTTAATCTTTATAAACTAAAAGACGACCGGACATGTATTATTATTTATTGAGATGCCTTCAAGTTGCACTGTAGCAACCATTTACGACTCTGCCGATCTTTGTGTGGTTAACCATGTTTGACATTAACGTACGTTGAGGTCCAAGATCCTCAGGCCTATATAAACATCCTTTGCCAGTCCATGATCTTATCAGAACATCATCTTCATATCTTCAACAATATCAAGGCACAGATATGGCAGGAAATTCTCTGAAGTCTATTTTGGTGAGCCTCTTCATCTTCGCCATGGTACTATCTCCAATAATACCATCAGCTGAAGCCGGCCGTCTGAATCATCGAGGTATGTAGTCTAGTTGATTAAGCATATACGTCCTCTCTCCGATTCATTTCTGTTTTTGAATTCATTACCAGCAGACTATTTTTGGTTTATTTTATGCATGTAGAACTCGCTGGAACCTCCCGAACAATATGTCCAACTTGTGTCTGCTGCACACCTCCACCTCGAGGGTCCTGCTGCAACAAGTGCTGTGCTTCTCCTATTCAAACTCAGTCCACAACTGGGTCTCCATGAAACTATATGTTCACGCGCCTCTTGCACTCGTGGATAGTAATAGATTAGCATGAATAAAAATTCTCAGAGAAGAAGAAGAAGAAGAAGAAGAAGAAAAGTACTGAATAAAAGGGAATATCTCTCTCGTTAATCTGTATTTTGTACTACTTAATGTTTCATTTAATCCAAAATTAAGGAATGGTTGGCTTGTTAACTTGTGTTGGAAAGTCCTCTCCATGAACTTAACTTGTGAACCTCGCGCGCACTCCCATGCATGTCGACGGAGCTAGGCTTGGAGTTAGACCCATAGCAGTAGCTCTTAAGAAATTATCTATTCATGAAAACATGGATCTTCAACTGTTTTTATATGGAAGTTATAAGGTCCAGTCCAGCGCCAGACACGGACATGGATCTGCAATGAGAGTTCATATTCCTTTCACTGCCATAACAAGTTGTCCAGGGAAGTTAGGTGCTCCCCTGCGTTCCACACACAAGAAGTTTAGATTTCAACCAGCATATATGAAAACAGCTAAATTACAATTGAGATCCCATTTGACAAAAAAAAATCCTTATGGTTTTAATTTAAGCAATTAATTCCTTATATTCTGGTCCTTTATATATGCACCGAAGATCTTTACGTTTATAGTCAACTCAGTTTTTCGTTAACTTTTTTTTTTTTTTTTAAAGGAGGGGAAGGCACATATCATCTTCATATTAGTTTCAATTATAGAAATAAAAAAAGAGAAAAACTGATTAGAAAATAAAAAATGTTGTTAAGAATTCTTGCAAAACTTGTGTTTATTTATTTCTAGGAATTACTTTTTTTGAATTTTTTTTCATCATAATTTTTCTCTTTATTTTAAAAATTTTAATTCTTTAATTTTTTGATATTTTTCATCAATTTATGCTGGATATTTTTATTTTTTTTCATATTTTTTTATATGATTTTGCATTCGATTTTCAAAGACCAAATATAAATATTAGGATAGAAATAATTAAGAACTTTAATTATTCATCAATTAATGCTGGATTTTTCTTATTAAGAAAAATCCAGCATTAATTAATGAGAAACTAACAAAAAGGAATATGATCATTTTTTTTTTGTCTTTTTTTAAATAAAGTAGAAGAATTTCCAACGTACATAAAGAGCTTATGAAAAATATTATATCTATAAATAAATAAAAATTTGGGAAAAACTTTAACAAAATATTTTTTATTTTTTCTAAAATTGGAATCAATAAGAAGTTGACACATGTCCCAAATGCTTTAAAATAAATCGAAATTTAGATTAACCATAGATCGAAGGACTCTTGTTGAGTAACAGTACTTACATTAATCATAAGGATCTAATTATGTAAATTAAAACTACAAATGTATTTATATCAGAATCAATGCCACCATAGAATTAGAGAAAACCAAACCAGAAGAATCTAACCTTTTGTGGTTAAGAAATTTGTTTTTAATTAAGGTTAACATGAGTAGTTGTGCTCAATATTTCCCTTACTTTCTCTCCAAAATGGAGAGATTGATTTTTGGTGGCTTCATGGGAGAATTTCCCTTCCTCTCCCCTCATTCTCTTCCTTCCTCTCAAACAATGGAGACTAACTTTCCACCGTCATCTCCATTCCTCTCTAATTCCTTTGCCTCACTTTTCCACTCTCGAAACACAATGTTTAAGGTTTCATCGAGCCAACGAGTTTTTACTCAAACAAAGAGGTTCTTAGCACCATGACTAAGAGCCTGTAGTTAAAACATTTGTGTTGTTCAAGCATCTTCCTCCATATACCTTCCTTAAATCATTTTCAATGCTTCTTTCATCAATTATCACACTCCCAGAGAGAGAGAGAGAGAGAGAGAGACTTTTATGATTTCAATTAGGGACTATATTAATGTTGAGGGCACAATCAATTAGGTTTCCAAAAATGAAGTTACAGCTCACAAACATGAGTGGTGGGATATATATATATGATGATGATGATGAGCTTCGTTTTAGAGAGGAAAAAAAAAAAAAAGAAGTGAATTGGTGATAAATGTCTTGTTGTAGAACATGAAGGGAATTGAAGTAAACAGGTGATGTGCCTCTGCGTCTAAAATTATGACCATCTCCAGAGAGTTGTAGGCATGGGAAGGCTTTGTGAAATCGAGGGAACTAAAGACAAAAGGATCGATGTATCCATTAAATAAAAGTGGTTCGGAGGGGATGGCAAGAGCCCTTGTAAGTTGTAATTCTAAGAGACCATATTGTTATTTTAAAAATATTATTATTATTATTATTAATGAGATTATATGTAAAACCCCTCTGTCAAAAATACCATGGTAAATTGCATCATCGGCCCCTCTGTCAAAACACAAAATCTACCCCTCCCTCCCCCTCTCTCTAAACCCGAAAACTCTCTCTTTACTCTCTAGTGGAGGACAGACAGAACGTAAGAGAAACAAACCTTATTCGGAATCTCTAAAAGACCAAAACTCACTGACCCATCTATATTTTTTTTTTATTTTCTTTCGACAAAATAAAAAAAGAAGAAGAAGGAGGAGGAGGAAGACACAATTTAAAGAAGCATCATGTCTTTAACGAGCGTGAAGATGACAGAGGAAGTCTGGTTAACATGTCTCACCCATGCGTTGTCTACCGAGACTGAAGAAATCCTTGGCCTACTCCTTGGTGATATCGAGGTTTTTATTTTTATTTTTAGTTTGCATAATAATCAAGCTAAACCTTTTCAATTCTTTATTTATTAAATGTGTTTTATGTTTGTATTTTTTATCGGTTGCGCTGTGTTCTTGGGTTATTCTTTGAAATTGTGTAATTCTTTTTTAACTACTTGTTTAAATGGAAATGGAATTGAATTTTTTTTTTTTTAGTTCTGGGCTTTGATGGGGCTTTTAGGAATCTGTTCAAATGTTTTGATTCCCGTTTTCCAAAATTTGAGATTGTCAATTGTCTTGTATATTGTATTTCTTTTTGATTTTGTTCTTTCAATGGCAATGGGATTTATAAGGGTTGGTTTTTATGGATCATGAGCTGTAATTCTAGTTGTCCTTCCATTCTCTCTTTTTCTCATTATATACATTTCTCAAATTCAGCCATTTCTGCTTTTTTGCATAAAAACTTGTCAAGTCCTTTTTTTTATGCATATACAATTATTTTTTGATAAATTCTAATCTTTTGTTCTCTATCTGCAATTTTATTGAACTGGACTGTAGAAAATTTCCTTCTTTAAGATAATCATCGACTCTATATCGTCTTCCTCCCTTTGAATTGTTACTAAATGTGTTTTGTTTATTTGTCAGTGGGAAACCTGTTTTTTAAACTGTAGCTAATTTTTCCAAAACTTCTCAGTAATGCTGTTGAAAAAGTCTTGTTTTTGTGTGTTTTGCTTGTGTTTTGTTTAATTTTTAAATTTTTAATGGATTCTTCTTTTTCAAATCATATCCTTTTTTTGTTTTGGTTGAAAAATGTTTGGATTAGTCTCTACTTAATACCTTTCATTTTGAACATTTTTACTAGGTGTTCTGTGAATGTGTTACATGGAAATCGGAATTGTGGCACTTCAGGGTCAGTTGAATAGACTGAAAGTTGGGATTGACGCAATTTATTTTTGGAGTTTTAAACCTCCTTTTCCTATATTAATGTCATTATACTCATTCTGGAACGACCATGTCTGTTACTTATGCTCTTTCTTTCGTCTTGTGATTTGACATTTGCTTTAGAGCCCAAGGCCACTGACTAGGATTCTACTTTTATTTCAAGGATCTGGAAAGTGTGCTGTGTCTATGCTTGGTTCTATGTAAATGTTTGCTCATTTTTATGTGTTTGTGCACATGTACATCGTATTGCTTATATTTTTGTGTATGGTTGTTTGGTTTTGATGTTGGAATATCAGTATGCGAAAGATGGCAATGTTACTGCATTAATATGGGGAGCCTCACCTCAGTCAAGATCTGATAGGAGAAAGGACCGGGTAGAGACAAAACCAGAACAGTTGGCTGCAGCATCAGCTCAAGCTGAGATATCCTTTACTGTTCTTGTGTGATAATTCTATCTGTTTTGAATGACTTAATATTTACCTGAAAATTTATATTTTCCATAATAGTAAAACTTCATGCTGTTGATAAATGAAACTAGCTTAAACTTCCAATAATATTTCCACTATTGCTTATAAATTTATGACTTCATTGCTTTATAAATTTAGACTTTTCATATTTTACAAAGTAATTTCTGATTGTTCTTTTTTGTGACCTCACAAGTCACAAGTAAATTTTTACAAAAAGGTCTACTTGATGAGTCACAGGAAATGAAATCCACTCCATAAACAAAATTCTGTGCATTATCATGCCTTTTATTTTTCCTATTTGTCTTGTTTTTTTTCCAGTGGGATGGGTTTCTGTAGATTCTTCACAGATTGTCATTTCATTGACATGATAGTCGCAAACTTAAATTTTGACATTAATAGAGGTTCTTTAAAGCCATGTAGTTCATGCATTTGCATTCTTGAGTCATGACTTTCCGACAGAGATTTGGATAGCAATGACCTTTAGGGTCACTACTTCAAATTGACATTTAGATCTGCTTTTGCTTCATTACTGCTGATGATTGAAAGGGGTAGTTTAGCTTGCATGATGCATATGCATGGGGATGTTGAAGATTTTTGGTAATGTTGTATAGTTAACTTTATAGCACAGAATGACTGCATCAACAGGACGAACAACAAGAGTGATAGGGTGGTATCATTCACACCCTCATATTACTGTACTTCCTTCTCATGTTGGTATGTTTCAAGCCCATAAAGTTAGATGAAAACCATGAAGAGCATTTAATATTGTTTACACACACACACACACCAATTCTATTTTTTTTTTTTTTTTTTGCATGCTTTATCTCTTTTGTGGACAAACACAAAATCTTATTTTATCTAAAAGTGTCATTTAATTTATTAGCCTTTTGTTTTGAGGACCATTTACACAAACCTAAATTTGTAATTTTTTTACTCAAATAAATCTCTCACATAACATTCGCTGTTCTTATTAATGTTTTTTATTCTTAATTTTCTACTGCACACCATGCTGTTTTCTCATGAAGCACACTTTATTCTTGATTTAATTCTCGTCAGCTAAAACATTGCAATAATACAATTTCCCAATTTTTTGTTGACTAGTTGATACATGTTTTATACTTGTTACAAATGGTCACTGGAAATTAACTCACTCTTGTCCCTTACCTTGTGCAGATGTGAGGACCCAGGCAATGTACCAACTTCTAGATCCTGGGTTTATCGGCCTGATATTTTCCTGTTTTAATGAGGATGTCAATAAGGTCTGCATTAGATGTATGCTACGTAGGTAGTCTTTTGAAAACTTTTGTAGCCTGGCTGAAACATATCTTAATCTGAATTATTTCAGGTTGGAAGAATCCAAGTCATTGCTTTCCAGTCCTCAGATGGGAAACAGAATAACATGTTAAAACCTGTTTCTGCATTGCCTGTAAATAAAAGTTCAATAATAGAGCTTGATTCATCTTCCTCAGATATTGCAAGTCTGGAGGGCCCTGAACTGGACACTGCTGATTCAAGAGCAGCTGCAGGATCCAGTAAGGTACGACCTTTGTTTCTTGAAATTGAGTCTGGCCATGTTAATTGATGAAAAAATAAAAAGTTCACAAAAACAATGGATGATGTAGATGTTTCATGATTTTACCTATATGCTCTATCAGTGTTCTGTTAAACATTGGATAAAAGGCATTGAACATGGGCAGCATTATTTTACTGATTGTGATTTTCCAAGTTCTCACAATTTCATCATCATTCTCTCTACTACCAAGACTATCGAAATTTCCTCTTGCCGGACACCTCCAGACATGTTCTTCTGGTGACCCTGGTGCTCTGTAACTTGGTTATTTCCATTTTTAGATTGCTACTATGCCCTTTTATGCTGTCTCAGATCACACTTTATGTGGAATCTGGCTAATATGCAGTGTATCATCATATTAAAGTTCTTTTCAAATATTTTTAGTTTTTCTACTCCAGGTTGCTAAATAATTGCATGTAAAGCTGCAATGCTGTATAAATACAGCTAGGTTGGGCTCATATGCAATAGCATGAAGACCATTTATAACGGGTTTTTTTTTTTAATTTTATTTTAAGATCCAGCCTAGATACTCTTCTTTTCCAAGCATTACATATACTGTAGCATCTCAAGGGGCTGCTGCATGTCACCATATAAATTCATAGAGAAATAGAAAAGAGAGGAAACAGCAAGTCAGGCCTGCTGTAGATAAAGGGGGTCATCGTGAGATGTGACAAACTGCTTCTGACTCTTATATTATGCCTATTAATGAAAATTTGGTGCTTTCTGATTAGCATTAGAAGTTTGAAAATCTCTTGAACAGCATAAATAGGCTGGTTATTTATAAGAAAAAAGATGGAAATGGAAGTGTCTGCTTTGTAGAGCAGTTGTTCTGGGGGGAAAACAACAAGAGAAGAAGATAAAAGTTGTATTCAATGTATTCTTTTGTTGCAAAATTCTTAATTTGATAAAAATAAATATTGGTATAGCGGGCATTTATTGTTTGTTAAGTGTATCTGGTTGCTGGCTAGGTTGCAATAGATTGTGTGATTTCTTTCTCTATGCCAAAAAAGTGTTCATTAACACAAGGTTTTCTTGTCTTTGTGCTTTAAGTCTTTGAATGATATGATACAGATTAATTTTTCTTTTTCATATTTATGCTCCAGAGGTCCTGATCTTTCAATGCTACTACTATTTTCACTTGGTGATCTCCATTGCTGAACCCCCTTGCCCCTTAAATCAAAAGAAAAATTGTTATACTTCACAGTTACTTCTCTAAATCTGTGAATATACTATTGACTAGGGTGGGGCAAGATCTTTGGGTCTTGGGGATTTCTTTGCTAATGCTGATGCCAGCTATGTTGGGAGAGAAAGAATTGGAGGAAACTACTATAGCAGCAATTCAGGTGATAAGATAACTGATATAGACCCCATGGACATGTCAGAGAGTATGCAGGAAGCTATGCACCGCTCAAATTTGGACATGAGGTATACTTGAGTGTGTTCTTTGTCAGTTGGTTCTCTTACACCTTTCTTCTAATTGTTTCAAGTTTTTATCTGTTATTGTTGCAAAAACAGCAACCGGCTGATGTTGTTCAAGTGGCATCAGTTCTCTTATAATGTGTGTTAGTTTGAGAAGGTTTCTCTTTTCCATTTTGTTCATGGTTGAAGTTATTATCTGGTATCATTTGGTAGTGGTATTTTATATTCACAAATTAACAATGTCCTGTCATTTTGCAAGTTAGCATAAGGCAATCCTCAATTGCAAATTCTAAAATTGATTCTATATGTTGATAGTGGTGCGGAGTATTCCAGAAGAGAAATTCCTCTTCATGTTTTGCCCACATGCTCTCTGCTGAAGCTTGATTCACCTCTAATGTCATTTGGTGATTTGCAACGTGTGTTATATGAAGAGGAGCGTGGAGCATACAACCAAGCCATCTTGCAGAATATGAGGTAATCATGATGGTGTAGAAACTTATTGTTTACCTTCTCTTTTTCATGTTTGTACGGTTACTTTGACCATTTATACTCTTCTGATGTGCTGCATTTTATTAGGAATGGAAAAGTACATCCCTTGACTTTCATTCACCACACAGCAACATATCAGGCTTCCATGTGCAAATTGATTGAATACTGGTTAGGAACAATCAAACTTCCCTTCTAATCAACTTTTTGTTGTCTCTCTTTTTCCTTTTAGAATTTTTGTTTATATTATTTTCTATTGATATTTCTTTTACTTGAAACTTGCAGTCTAAGTCCTGCCATAAATGCTCTCCAGGGCCGCTTGAGAGAGAATGATATTCGGGTATATAATTAAATAAAATGCATGCATTTGATTGGCAATCCGAAAGGCTTATGATTATCTCCTGGAGAAAAAAAAAGGGTGGGCTTATGATTGTTATAGCAAGTCTTTTCAATTTCAAAGGACTATTTTTTCGTCCAGCAGTAAAGTCTTGGGCAGCAACTACGGTTGCAGGTTGAGGCCTCAGACTCCTTTATCAAACAATGTTGAAAGATAGTAATGTTTCTAGAGATCCTGCTTTGGTTGGACAGTAACTGAGTAATGGCATTTGTAATGGAATTTGAATAGATTCGACATTCTGTTTTAGTTTGACCAGTGTTGGATTTTAGAGCTTTTTTTCTTTGGAGGCCAAAATTCCAAGTTTTCCAAGTTGCAATCTCTGTGTTCCAACTGGTGTATCTGTCATGTAGCTGCTTCTCTCTGATATATCTGCAAATGATTTGCATGTCACACCTTTGATTCCTTCAATCCCTTTCTCCCTCCCTTCTAACATTCGGTGCCATACAGCATCTTTTTGTTGATCCCACTTAATTACATCATCCCTTTTATTCCAAGTTACATGTATCTACACTAAACTGCCTTTATGAAACAGTTAGCAACACTTGCTGATGAAGCCAAGATGTTGGAGATGGAAACCGCTAAAGGGAGTGAGTTACAGATCTCCCCGTCAAGTTCCAGATCTCCCCGTCAAGTTCCATCTCCTGGACTACGAGGAAGTGCTTTGTCTGGTCAGAGAGACTTTCATGGTTCATCAGAATCTTTTAGTTCGAGGACTGTTGCCAGCCCTGGCAGCCGAAGCAGAACAAGCTCCTCATAGAGCTCAGAACGAAACCGCTTTTTAATGCATTTTGTAAGTGTGACTTTTGGATGTTAAATATGCTGTCTTTGTTTTCGTGTTTGCAATTTGTAATTGATAGATGATGCAAATGCAGTTAAAATTATGAACTCCTGTGCTCCTTTGGCCTTCAAACCTGTATTCAATAGGACATACATTAATTAAGAAATGGAGAAACTAATGTGTAATTTTATAGTTTAAGCAATTTCTTGGATGATTAAGTAAGAGCACTACCTCCCATGCTATGTCTGTTACTTTCACCGACCAGCAGACCTAGTGAAACAGCCGGAAAATAAAATATAGAATTTGACTTGGCATGCTTAATTTTTCAGGCATAACCACTTGAGTTTGATGATTTATTTTAATTTGTTTTTTTATAGAATTTTTATGGTGTCAAAGCAACATCCCGACATTGAATTCATACTTGTAAATATAGAGAAATTGAGAATGAGGCAAAAATTCTGATTTTTCCATCTCTACTGCTGTTTCTAACGTGGTTCTTTTTTTTGGTTCCATTCTTGTACATTGTGTTGATTCGATTGGAGTTTGGGTTTCAAGATTGATTCATTCATTTTTCTTTTCTAGGGTTGTTGTGGTTGCTTTAATCAATTGATTTGATTTAATTTTCCAGACATTATGTTTAAGATTTTGGGGACTAATTTGACCATGAGGAAAGAATACAAGGTTTTTTTTAACAAATATTGAAGACTTACCTCCCTTTCTAAATTATTATGCCAAAATCATTGAAGTTTTTCCACGTTAACATCTTGGGGTTCCACGGAATATTTTTTCGGTGTTTAAAATCTTTTTTTGTCAATGTTTGAATTGCCGATAAAATTTCCGATAGAAACATGTCGGCAAGTTACTCATCAAGGATTGTTGTTCCATCGACAATTCAAATATCAATGAAATTGTCCGTAATATTTTGATGGATTATTTAAAATAAAAAATCAAATTTTACCTTTCATTTTTCAGGAGCAAATTTATCAAAAATTATTTTTTGACGGAACTTCTAATAGTAAATTCTATTGAAAATACCCAAATTTTTGAAACTTTTTTACGAAATAA
>Ga0325414_1008858_pt1 | contig 10645 bp, 9 predicted proteins | sample PopdelMetagenome_8_FD_206183 | JGI IMG/M metagenome (GOLD analysis project Ga0325414, IMG submission 206183) | Populus deltoides microbial communities from Bellville, Georgia, United States - Leaf-PdKOR-R3 | ecosystem: Host-associated > Plants > Phyllosphere > Phylloplane/Leaf | place: USA...
TGTTAAGAAATATCTAAATCAATCTCTGCTCCATACCGACCCAAATCTCTCAGCATGTAACCTTTTGTTTTCGAATTGAATTCCTCACACAAAAGGACTCGATCGGGAGCCAACCGATCAATACAGATGACAATCGTAGATTGGATGCTAAGTTTTGTTAACCCAATAAACTCTTTATTGGGGAAATCTTTCCCTTAAGTTGATTGATCATTCTTGGTAATGAGAAAGATAGTTGCTTGAGCGCAGAATTCATCATGGGCACGTATGACTAAACCCTAGAAAGTTCAGCGAAGCCATTCCCCATCCCCACTTCTACTCTAGACAAGTAGATTACGGAAAACTTAGTGATGGCAGCATCAACTTAGCCAAATTTACACACTTTTCAAGGTCTGACGGCGAGCATATCAAGATTCGACATGTATTCGTCCTATAAAAACACAAAAACCTATTTTCTACACCCAATTCAAACCCTAGCTAGAGCCCCATATGGGGATATATTGTTACGAAATATATAAACATGTACGATTGCTCAAAATCCTCGATCTCCCCAACTCTTTATAATAACCTTAATTATTCGTATAAACTAACAACACATGCAATGAACCATGTGATGCCATTAATTCATCTCATAATATTATAAGATCAGTAATATGAGAAACATTAGTGTATGGCACATCGATAAAATAATGAATAATATTTACGTGCCTCCAATGTTTCGTGACCTTGTAAGCAGCCTCAATATCTACAATGATCGTGTTGAAAAGTGTGAATCCTATATATTTAAAGTTTTTACTCTTACAAACCCTCGTGTAGAATCCTGAGTACGCAAGGCGGGATCATGCATGTAATTAATTAACCATGCACATATATGCAAGAGTCAAGACGCTAAATTTATCGTTTTTAATTTTCAAGTTTTCTTCTAAAAATTAAAGGGCAAAGGGGAGAAGACTCTTGGACGTTGTTCTTGTCCAATATAGATGCAAAAGAGAAATTAGAAAATATATAAATTAGAGACTATCAAAGATAATATATATATATATATATTAGGAGAGATCACTTGTGAGTATTTTATTTGCTTAATTTTTCTTGAAAACCATCAAGAAATCCGTTGCTGCCGCAATCTGAGCCACTTGTTCTAGACCTCCATGATGGAAATATTGTTTTTCATGATTACCAGCCTTGATTAATTTTCTTTTGCAAATGACAAGCTCGTATTAGATGACATTAAAGAAAATGATGGCTATATAATTAGTAAAGTTGTGCACTAAAGTCAACAAATATTGATTTAATTTGTGATTAATAAGTGCAGCATTAAAAAGAATATATACTTCGATTTAATCAGGAAATAATTTGCTATTAATTCTGAGATATGGATCAGGCATACGTACACAAATCATGAATGCATGGAGATTATGCTAGCTAGGAGATCCTTTCGTCTCAGTCTCTCGTATCTCAAGCCATACCTCAAAAGCAATATTGAACAAGAACACCTACGCATCGTTTCTCTCCTTTTCTTTTCTCTATAAATTCACGAGAAACATCATTACCTTCCATACCTATAATCATCCATAGCAATATTCTTTTGTACCCTTCAGATTATCAATCCTCTTTCTTAAAAAAAGAAGAAATATACATATAATTATGGCCTTACGAGGAGCACTAATTGTGTACTCATTCTTCACGATCTTCGTCTCCATTATTTCACCCTATAATTGTTTGCAAGAGGACCCACTTAATAATTATCTTGAAGAAGAAGCATCAGCCTATGATTCTCGAGCTTACCCTTCGCACTATAGCACGATTAGTGAGGATGGCGAGTTTAAGAACTTAGTCAAGCTGAGAAGTGATGTTTTAATTAGTATGCAAGCGTTTAGCAAAGTGGGTGGCAAATCAACTTCAGTAAGAACAGTTAATGTAAAGGATTTTGGAGCTATAGCTGTTGGAGGAGATGACACAGAGGTACATATTTTCTTTCTGACAGGCAGTATCATCGAACCTTTCATCATGACCACAAAACACGATTAATAATAATGCATTTACATTACTATAGCATGCTTTTATATACTCATATTCTATATTCTATAGTAAGCATATAATATACAGTTTTACACGGATATAAACAGTACAAAAAATAAAATAATATCAAGTAACACAGAATTATGTGGAATAGAATTAATATATAAAAATATTAATTTAAAATTCTATTACCAAATATATATTTTTTCTTCAATTATTTTGTATCTCTAAAAAGTTTACAATCCCTTAAATAAATTAAAAAAACCTACCTGATAAGATAGGAAACTATTTTAATTTAGAAAAAAAAACAATAAAAACCCTAAACAAACTAGAAAATTCAAAAATAAAGATAAAAAATAACAAAACTGATCTAAACAACACTTTTTAAACCTAATTTGTAAGCTTTCCGGACCTTGACTTGTTATAATCAGATGACCCTTATAGAAATAACAGGTAGAATCTATGATTAAATTTGAGTATCATCTAAATTTTTAATTTAAAAAATAGATTTATTTTTATCAATTTAATCATTTTACCTGAGCTTGATCTCTTTTTAGGCTTAGCTTTATCTTTTTTATCCATAAATATCCTATATACATAGCTCAGTTATGACAGGTGAATAATCAAAACAGCCTACATCATATACTGTACTTAATTACATTAATTAAGATTTGAACTGATTATGCCTTCAGTGTGAAAAAACATGGGGAATTCACGCCATATATTCTTATATATCCAATGATCAACGCCTTAATTTGTAGATAAATATTTTTAGCAGTCATCAATTATTTGATTTTTAAATCTTTAATTTAGTGACAAGAACAGGACGCTCTTGTAATTTCTTAGCAATCCCAGTCTCTTGCCATTTCTTTTTCAAGGCCCTTAATTAAAATTTTTTTTTAGAATGCTTAATTCCTCTGTTGCTTTGTAGAAATTTTGCATACCTTCTACTATATTTCTTGCAAGTAATTAATAGTTAATAACTTAATTCTCTCAGACAATTGAAAAGGCTTGGAAGGAAGCTTGTTCTTCCTCTGAAGGAGCTATTGTTGTTGTGCCCCACTATACATATCGTCTTAAGCCGATTACATTCCAGGGTCCTTGCAAATCTAATATCACATTACAGGTGAGTTTAACTACATATATAGATTTAAACGCATAAATATTTTTGGAGAGATAGATCATGCTATTTGCACGAGATAAATATTTGGCCATTTTTGAGAAAAATGATCTCAGGTAAACGGAGTCATTGAAGCATCTGATGATCTATCGGACTACAAAGAAGATGGCAGACATTGGCTTGTCTTTGATAGTATTCTGAATCTGCAAGTTGAAGGTGGTGGAACTATTGATGGAAACGGGAAGATATGGTGGCAAAACTCATGCAAAGTCGATAAAAATCTTGTAAGTCATGTATATAAACTCTGTATTTCTTACTGTTAATCTTAGGAGTAATTGACTTTCATCTTCTAATTTTTCTGCTGAACAAGAGAAGCTGATCATTTTGCTTTCTTTCATGATTTTTGCAGCCTTGCAAAGATGCGCCTACGGTATTTATGCTCTTAGTCTGGAAAGTTTAGCAATTTTTTCTCTGGTTCTCATCTTGCGAAGCTACAAAATCATCATTTTGGGAAACCATGTATGCTTTGCAGGCAATAACCTTCTATGAATGCCAGAATTTGGTTGTGAAGAACCTCAAAATCCAAAATGCACAACAAATGCATGTTTCTTTCGAGAAAAGCAATGGTGTTCAAGTCTCCAACCTCACAGTAACCTCACCTGAGGGAAGCCCTAACACTGATGGAATCCATGTCGCAGGCACCCAAAACATTCAGATTACTGATTCAGTCATAGGAACAGGTATATATATATATATATATCCACGTATTTATTGCCCACCTCTTCAGATTCATACAATTTTATTATGACTGTCATGTGCAATCACTTTGGTTAATGAAGGTGATGATTGTATCTCCATTGTAAGTGGATCCCAAAATGTTCAAGCCTCGGACATAACTTGTGGACCAGGTCATGGAATCAGGTCTGAAATAGCAAACATGAAACTCTAACCTCCTTTGAACTGACACTTCTTCTCTCATATGAATTGCTTGTTTCCTTAGCTACTATGAGTTTCTGTAAGCATTAACTAATATTGCTCTTTCAATTTCCTTTCTGTGCACAGTATTGGAAGCTTGGGAGTTCATAATTCAAAAGACTACGTTTCAGGAGTTACTGTCAATGGTGCCAAGTTTTCTGGTACCACAAATGGTGTTAGGATCAAAACATGGCAGGTAATGTTTACTAATATCCTTCATTTCATCAACAATATTGATGTGCATTATATATCATTTAATCAAGATATAAGCCCAATTGTGATCTTAATTAATATGCAGGGAGGGTCTGGAAGTGCACGCAACATCGAGTTTCTGAATATTGAAATGAACAATGTCACCAACCCCATTATAATAGATCAAAACTACTGTGACCAAGATGAACCATGCGAAGAACAGGTGAAGAACTTTATCCCACAGGACCTTAACAACAATTAGCATTTAAAAGCAGTGCCCATCCCCCTTAATCTAGTTGTTAAAACGTTTTCTTGATTATGGCATGCAGAGGTCAGCAGTCCAAGTGAAAAATGTGGTGTACAAGAACATAAAGGGGACTGGTGCTTCTGAGGTGGCTATCAAATTTGATTGCAGCAAGACTTATCCATGCGAAGGGATTCTGATGCACGATGTTAATCTTGAAAGAGAAGGAGCGGGAACAGCCATAGCTTCGTGCAACAATGTCAAATTAGCTGAATTGGGAGTTGTTTCTCCAAAATGTCCTTGATGGACCAAAAAAAAACTTAGAACAAGGTAAGCAAAAGTTTCCCAGAGCATCATCTTTGTTCTGTGATTAGAACTGAGTTTTTCAAGTGGTTACCTGACATTAACATTTTGTTTTGTTTTAATTTTCTCAGGTTTCAATAGGACCGCATGGATTATTTATTAATTATACATAGTCAATCATAATTAATCAATGGTTGTATACATTACCAATAAAAGTTCAATGTCATTGTATATGATTGATGACATAATTAGAAAAAATTCAAAGTTACATAAACCCTAAAATTACAACTGAATTGAAAAGAGCATTTTGATTTGATAAATTTCGAATGTCAATAATTCTTATGCCAATAGCATACAAAAATGTTTAAATGGTAAGTTAAAATGATTTAACTAATAAAACTTAAATTAAATAAAATTAATCTAATTGAGAAAGAAATCCTAAACTAAAACAATCAGTAAAATAAAATAAAAAATTTCAAAACAACAACTTCCACACGTAATTTGGATATAAAAAACAACCTTGCATGTTAAACATGCTTGTAAAATTCTAACTCGTTTAAAAATTAAAATAAAAAATCATCAATATTTCTTATATGTTTTTTTTAATTCTATAAGTAAAGGTCTATTATTCACATGTTTTTCATAGTACTTTTTTATATTCCATTTGATATAATTTTTGAATTATATTTTTTTTACTTTAAGTCATAATTCAAATTTTGTTTTTCATAAATAAGTTGCGATAAAAATAAGTTAAAATAACTTTAATTTATTAACATGTTTGGTAAAAATAACTTAAAACAACGTTTTTGAAGAAATAAAGGTATATAAGTTATAATCCATAAACAAAAGGTTAAAAAAAATTATTTTTGATTAAATCAAAATTTTGACCTAATTTTATAACAAGCTTTTAATTTAAACAAAAAATATTTCTAACCAAATATACTTGTAACTTTTCTTTAAGTTAAAAATAAAAAAAAAACAATTTACAAAAATCATCCCAAAGTATATATATCTAAAGCTATAAAAAAAGTTGTATACATGCTACCCAAACACAAAAATTCCTTTCCTATCTCATTTATTTAATGAATAGGTCTCATTCAAAAAATTTAAAGTCGAAATAAAAAACTATTTTTATCCAAAATAAAAATATTATTATTATTTTTAATGGATCCTTGATTTGATTTTTTTTTTTCATTATGTATCTATCTCTCTTCAAAATAAATTTAATTTTTTTTTGATAGCCTAACATTTTAGAAAAGTGAATAGTGAAATATATGGGCAAGGCTAACTTTATTCATTGGATCATCTCATATCAATTATTTGCCCTAATCCGTTATCATTATTATTATTTTCGAACAGCGAGGCTGGCCCCTTGAGGGGAAAAAACACAGGTTTAAAAAAGGCCAGTCTCAAAAAAGAAAAATAAATCCAGGGCATTAAATTGACCATTTAATCCCTTAGTAAACGTCACTACTTCGGTCAAGTCCTCGCAGTAAAAAAATCCAATTGATGTAACAGTTACTGCCAGCTCATCATTCTCATGTCAAACCCCACCATTCTCACACACTCCAAGCGTTTATGTAGAGTCAATACTCTCCATATCTCATTCCAAAACTCGTGGCATATGAGTAAATTCACACACAAAGCAGCTCCTAAACGCGAGTATATTAATTGTTATACTCTCGGGCGTAGTCCATTCAGAAGAGTTACTTGCATTTGTTTGGATCTTGTCTCACTGCACAGAAGAGAAAAAGGACCGCTCACAGGAACCGGATGATTAAAACATCCAATCATATTTTGCCACGTCAAAAAGCATGCTTACGTGGCAAGATCTGATCGAAGAAAAGAACTGTAACATAAGTATCTCCAAACTTGCACTTCAAGTTCCACTTATACATTGACATAAAATTCAGATACACATTTTCCTTTTTTTGGCAGCCTTTTTTTTTTAATCCTCTCTGAATATTTTATAAAATGAAAACAAAATAAAAGGGAATGGGAATGGAGTGAGATAATGGAAACAGACACTGTGGATCTGTCGGTCAGTGTCGGTGAGGGACTTAAAGCTTTTATAGTCTAGTAGGCTTTATTTTTGTGTGGCATCATCGGAACTCCATTGGTTCATCAATGGAGGGTTGCCTTTAAAAATAGCTGCTTTAAAGATTTTGTGAACTGGGGATTGAGCATTTTGCTTGATTGCTTGAGGGGGCAGTAATGGATTTAGAAGGAGATGCTACTGGGGTTAGTAACATTTTGATAAATTTGCTTGTTATTATTGGGATTGATAGATAGAGAGTAGACACTCAATTGATTGGATTGTTGTATGAAGGGTGTGGAATTTCTACAAATGCATTGCTGCATGCTTTCTGGTGAATTGTGTTATGTGTTTTTTTTTATTGGGGGGTTGGAAGCTTTGTTCTCTATTCCATCATGTTTGGATCCTTGAAAGAAAATGACAGGAAAAGTGGAAATGGGATTTTGTTCCTGTTCTTGTTTACTTTAATATATGATTGTAGATGAAACCATTTCATTGCATTTTATATTCCTTCTGCTTAGCGTTTTCAGATCCGAAGGGGATTGAAGGGGATTTAATGTCTGACTTGTTTATGAGATAGTTTTGGTTAAGTGTAGATCATGATGCTTTATTCTAGATGCCAACAGCTGAACTTTCGCTGGTGTGATAATCCAAATCTGTATGTTTGATTGTCAGCAGTTCTTCGTTTCTCTCTTTTGTTCGTCGGAGAATCTGTTTGTTTGCTGAGTTTAGAATCAAGGAAGATATCTCTCTCCTTTGAATCTAATACATTTGAACTACTCGGAAATTGTGCTATCTTAGAGATTTGCGGTAGTGATTATGAAATCTGTTCCTGGGTCTTCTTATCTATGAATTTACTTTGGCTTTGGGTGTTTTGCTTGTTGTTCAGCCAAAAAAAATCCAGGTGTGCCAGATCTGCAGTGATGATATTGGCAAGACTGTAGATGGAGAGCCCTTTGTTGCTTGCCATGTATGTTCATTTCCAGTTTGCCGTCCATGTTATGAGTATGAGAGGAAGGATGGTAACCAGTCTTGTCCTCAATGCAAGACCAAATACAAGAGGCATAAAGGTTAATCCAACACCATTTGTTGCTGCTTTTACAATTTATGCATGCGTACGTAGATAATGTGTTAGTGACACATTTTGGTTTCTCATCAGGAAGCCCTCCAATTCAAGGTGAAGATGCTAATTCTGATGAAGTAGAAAACAAGTCAAATCATCATACATCAGGTGTTCAAGATGAGAAACAAAAGATAGAGCGTATGATGGCTTGGGATTCGAGTTCTGGTCGAAAAGAGCATCTTGCAACTACAAACTATGACAGAGATGTTTCTCTTAACCATATTCCTTATCTAGCTGGTAGACGCTCGGTAGGTGATGGAGCAATTCGTCGCTTCTAGTTTCTCTTCTCTCTTTAACATCGACAATGGTTGCTGATAATATTTATATTTCAGGTTTCTGGGGATCTTTCAGCTGCATCTCCTGAGCGTTACTCATTGGCTTCTCCTGAAAGTGGCATCAGAGGTATGGATGTATATCTACTAAAATAAATATCGTTTAGTTCAGATTTTAATGTCAGTATTGGACTTTCTGCAGCTACTATGAGGGATCCAACAAGGGATTCTGGATCACTGGGGTTTGGCAATGTAGCCTGGAGAGAGAGGATTGATGGTTGGAAGATGAAGCCTGAGAAGAATACTGCTCCAATGAGTGTTAGTAATGCACCATCTGAAGGCAGGGGTGGTGGAGATTTTGATGCCAGCACAGATGTGCTCATGGATGATTCTTTACTGTAAGTGCCTGAAGCAGAGTGTGAAACTGGCTCTTTAAAGCAGATTGTCCGTTTATCATCTGCCTAACAGCATTCACATATTACCTATATGAAACTGTGGCTTTTCCTCCCTCTCCTCCACCGGTTTTTCCTCTATGGCTTTCTCCCTTTTAGCTTTGCAAATCCATGATTTTAATTCAGTTGATATCTGTATTTTATTTTTTCGTCATTGTTTTCTTGTATTGATCCCATGGTTGTAATGCAGAAATGATGAAGCCCGCCAGCCCCTCTCAAGGAAGGTTTCAATTCCTTCCTCTAGGATTAACCCTTACAGGATGGTCATAGTTTTGCGGCTTGTTGTCCTTTGCATTTTCTTACACTACCGTCTAACAAATCCAGTGAGGGATGCTTATGCTTTGTGGTTAATATCTGTTATCTGTGAGATATGGTTTGCAATATCATGGATATTGGATCAATTCCCTAAATGGCTTCCAGTGAATCGTGAGACATATCTTGACAGGCTATCTCTCAGGTAGTTTTTCTTTTTTCCTACAATCTACATTAATGTTGTTAAATTTTGCTAATATCCTTACGAAGATGTAACTTCTGAAGTTTTCAATGCCTCACAGATATGAGAAAGAAGGAGAGCCGTCTCAATTGGCTGCTGTTGACATTTTTGTCAGTACAGTCGACCCTTTAAAGGAACCTCCACTGGTCACAGCCAATACTGTGCTATCTATTCTTGCAGTAGATTACCCAGTCGACAAAGTCTCTTGCTATGTTTCAGATGATGGAGCTGCTATGTTGACATTTGAAGCCATATCTGAAACGTCTGAATTTGCTAGAAAATGGGTTCCTTTCTGCAAGAAATATGATATTGAGCCGCGAGCTCCAGAATGGTACTTCGCTCAAAAGATTGACTACTTAAAAGACAAGGTTCATCCAGCATTTGTTAAAGAACGCAGAGCTATGAAAGTAGGAAATTGAGGTTCTATTGAATGATTTTGTTACTCATAAACTTAGCATGTATATTACTTGTCTTACTCCTAATAACTTTCTTGCAGAGAGAATATGAAGAGTTTAAAGTTCGTGTCAATGGGTTTGTTTCAAAGGCACAAAAGGTTCCTGATGAAGGATGGGTCATGCAAGATGGTACGCCTTGGCCTGGAAATAATACCAGAGATCATCCAGGAATGATCCAGGTTTGTCCATTTTCAAACTAAGTTAGGATGTTCCTCAGTAAGAAATGCCTTCTTAGGATAACTACTACCCCACACAAAATCCGCAATGTCGGGATGTTCTCGTGTACTGCACTCCTGTAAATGGCAATTGGATAGTTCTGTTTATACTTCTGCATATAACCTTTCTATTCTACTTGCTGATTGTGATCCGGGCGTCACAACACAGGAGTGACTGTTTTAAGCAGCCTTTGTTTTTTATTGATACTTCTCTTGGATCATACTTTCCTGTTGGCATCAACACATTTTATGGTGTCTAATCCTATTTACATTATAATTTGCAGGTTTTCTTGGGCCATAGTGGAGGCCTTGACACTGAGGGTAATGAACTTCCACGACTGGTGTATGTGTCTCGTGAGAAGCGTCCTGGTTTTCAGCATCATAAGAAAGCTGGTGCTATGAATGCACTTGTAAGTTCTCAGTATTATCAATATCGGAATCTACTAAGGTTTTACTACTAACTAACATGTATCTCGTACAGGTTCGTGTTTCAGCAGTTCTCACCAATGGGCCCTTCTTGTTAAATCTTGATTGTGATCATTACATAAACAACAGCAGGGCATTGAGAGAAGCTATGTGTTTTCTAATGGATCCTAATCTTGGAAGAACAGTGTGTTATGTCCAGTTTCCCCAGAGATTTGATGGGATTGATAGAAATGATCGATATGCCAACCGTAACACGGTTTTCTTTGATGTAAGTACTTACTGCAACCTTTGGCACAAATCTGTCATCTTTTATTGTTTCATGAT
>Ga0325414_1008863_pt1 | contig 10641 bp, 9 predicted proteins | sample PopdelMetagenome_8_FD_206183 | JGI IMG/M metagenome (GOLD analysis project Ga0325414, IMG submission 206183) | Populus deltoides microbial communities from Bellville, Georgia, United States - Leaf-PdKOR-R3 | ecosystem: Host-associated > Plants > Phyllosphere > Phylloplane/Leaf | place: USA...
TGATTGAAAACAAATTATAATTAAAATTCAAATAAAAAACTAAAATAGTATTTAAAGACATTGTTAAAACCAAAAAGTAAATGTACTTTTTAATATAGAGTAGCAAACAATTATAAACGATAAACCCGTTGTCAATACAATACGACGTCATATAAAACGAACAGCGCCAACAGTTGAGAAAAAAGGTAGGAATTCGATAGCCACAAACATGATTTCATTGATAAATTGGCATAGTGTTCCTTATAGATTGTAGCTTGTATGGAAACTTATTTACACGTTCACAGATTGTAATTAAATCATAAACAGAAAAAAGACCATGTTGAATATTAAAACTGATACGCACAGACAATTAATTAACTCTTCCCTCTCGTCAGTTATTCGGTTATAGAAGTCCAGTGTAGGCAGGACTTTGGATGAAGCTAGACTTCATCCTCAGGATAGAATTAAATAAAATCAGAGTTGCTGCAGGTTTTCAACAGCGGAAGTATAGGTAACGAATTCTCTTAAATTTCCAGCAGTAGCATTATCCATTATTGACCACTACAATAAAGAAATCTCATACGGGCTCTCCATACGAAAAGGATTGTAGATCATCTCACCTGTTGCAAATCTGACCACAGATTTCTCACTTATAGACTTGCGATCATCAATACTACCAGCCCAATCTGCATCTGTAAAACCATGTAGAGCAAATGAGGAACCTTGAGTGATATGAAAACCGTAAGATTATGTACCTTTAAGGTAGCGTAGAATGCGTTTAACAGCGGCCTAATGAGAAGATGTAGGAATATGCATAAACTGACAGACTCTGTTAACAACAAAGCAGATATTTGGTCGGATGAAGGTAAGGTACTAAAGAGCACCCATGATTTGATGAAATCGTGAGGAATCAGAGAATGAATTATCTGGTAGTATAGTAACTTTTAAAGGAGGAGATTGGAGTATCAATGGGTTTGCAAGAAGTCATACCAACCCGAGTGAGGATGTTAAGAATATATTTGTGCTTGCGCAACATCAAACCCATACTTGTAGACTGGATTGCAATACCCAGAAAGTAGTGAACAACGCCTAAGTCACGGAGCTTGAACTTAGAACTTAGTAACTGTATTAGGTGATGAAGCATAACAGAGTTGCAACCCGTAAGCAGAATATCATCAACACACACCATGAGATAAAAGATATTAGTATCATCAGATAAGATAAACAGGGAGGTGTCAACCTTAGAGGCAAGAAAACCAATGGAGAGTAGAAAGTCACTCAGACGAATGTACCGTGCCCTCGGTGCTTGTTTTAAACCAAACAACAACTTGTGCAATCGCACACATGAGATGGAAGAGTAGGGTCAACAAAACTTGGAGGTTGTTTCATGTAGATCTCTTCAGTAAGAAAAGAAATGCATTATGAATATCAAGCTGATGAATCTTTCAATTGCTTGAAACCGTAATGGAAAAGATGAATATGACAGTGGCCTGTTTAATAACTGGACTGAAAGTTTCAGAATAATTAATGCATTCTTGCTGGGTAAAGCCTCTAGCAACTAGACGGGCTTTATAACACTCAATGCTGCCATCAACACGACATTTGATCCGATATACCCATCTGCTGCAAACAACATTCAGCGAATGATGAAAGGGTACTAGAGACCAAGTGTGATTAGAACGTAACGCCTTCATCTCATCACACATAACATTATGCAAAACGACATACTTGTCAGCATCAGAGAAGGCAAGAGGTTCAGAGGAAGGAGAGAGTAGTACCCGGGTGGAAGCTGTATCAGTGGCAGCAAAATCCACTAGATTTGTTGTCTTTGGCTACCACGGCCTAAGGACCATAGGATGGCAGCTGATTAAGGGCGGTGATGCAGGAGAAGATGGTGGCAAGGAGGTGTCCTAGTGCAGCAGATAAGAGGAGAAATCAACCACCAGATTCAGACCAACTGAAGAGGCTGTGGGAGAATCTGCCACAAGCAGAGGGCTGGGAGCAGCAGCAGGGTAGTCAGCAGAGGTAGATTCTGTGACAGCCTGAACACTGGCCAAATAAGGAGAAGTAGAGGAGGAACCATAGGGCGTCCTAACACCAGTAGAGGCGTCATGCTGAAGGGTAAAGGAGATTGATTTGCAACCTGGACTTGTAGCAGAATGGTTAGATAAACATGCATGTGATGATGGGCAAGGGAAGGGTGGAGGCTGTAGTGTTTTGGTAGTGGGTGGCGGTAGAGAAAAAGTAGAGGAGGGATGGTGAGGTGCAGTATAGGTGGTGAACAATGGGGAATGGATCAGATTTGGGAGGAGGGCAGTAGTATGTTGGGTGGGGGTTGTAACCAAAACCTTTGTAATCTGTTCAGAATTATCAAATGGAAACACATATTCATAAAAACGGACATGATGATAGATATAAATGCGTTGAGATGCAATGTCAAAACATCGATAACCAAGGTGAGAGGAGCTGTAACCAAAATACACACATGGAGAGGAATGAAATCCAATTTATGATTGTTATAGGGACGCAAAAATGAAAGCAAAGACATTCAAAGGTATGTAAAAAATGATAATCAGAAGACCGTTGAAACAAACAATCAAACGGGGATCGATTTGTAAGAACAAGAGTAGGCATGAAATTTATGAGATAGATCGAAGTGTTAAAAGCATAGTTCCAAAACCAGAATGGTGCTTTACTTTGTCCTAGAAGAGTAAGGCCAGTTTCCACAATATGCCTATGACGATGTTCTACTGTGCCATTTTGTTCGTGAGTGTGAGGACAAATCAGACGGTGATGAATACCAATGATCTGAAAGAAAATGGATAGTTAGCGATATTCACCGCCCTAATCAATTTGAATAGATTTTATTTTTAATGAAAATTTACACTCAACGAGGGTTTAAAATTAGTGGAAAATAGAGTAAACATCAGACTTGGCAACGAGGGGATAATACCATATATATTTTGTGTGTGTATCAACAAAGATAACAAAATAACGATAGTCATCCGAAGAGAATAGGGAAGCAGGACCCCATACATCACTAAAAATTAATTCAAGCGGAGCAGAAGTTTTGTGACTTGTAGGTCCTAAAGACAAACACGATGATTTTCCTAATAGACAACTTTGACATTGAAAATTAAGATGTTTGTTGTTACAAATAATCTTATTTTTGGAGACTAACAATTGAAAAATACGAGAGGTAGGATGACCTAGTCGACAGTGCCATAAATCAGCAGAAGCAGAAATGCAAGGAGACCAATAGGCTTGAGGAACTGACGGGACAAAAGACCTGGACAAAACATAGAGACCATCTTTACTTTGACATGAGAGGAGTACTTCATTGGTGTTGAGATCCTTGACATAAAACACAAATGGGTGAAATTCAAAATAAACATTGTTGTCGCACGTGTGCGGCGTCGCGGTGAAAGCATCCAATCTCAAAATGGTGTAAATGAGGCAAATATTGGGAGACAAGGAATTCTTGTCTTTTATCAGTTAAATGGAATGGGAGTCGCCACCTAGTATTTTGGTCACTAGGAACCCTAACTGATCTCAGAGATCGAGTATGAGAACTAGTTGCATAAAGAAAATGTATTAGCACCCCAAATACGCCCTACCTAAGGTAAGCTGCATTGTTTTATTGTCTGATAAAATCTAATGTCTTGTCATGTTTTCTAGTTGTTAGTCTATCTATGGTTTAATAAAAGTCATCATCGGTAAGGAGATCCTTATCTTATTGGGTAAATTTAACCGTTCTAATGTCAACAAAAGAATTTAATATCTGGAATATGTCTTACGTATAAGGTCGTAACCCCAGATACTAAAAGAAAACAAAATATTTTTTTTCAAATTTTTAAAATATTGACCTCGTTCTCATGACTTTAATAAATTGGTTATTAAAGCCAAAATGCATGCTAATACAAATTTTTGAATCTTTGTTGTATGAAAATATGATATGATTTTTTTTAAGAGACTTGGTTGTATGCCTGAAAACAAAAACATTTTTTCTTTTTTTAATTTTTCAATATTTTGATGAAAACTGGGTATTTTAATAATGAATTTGTATCTTTATGATATAAAAATACAAACCAATACTAAGAAAAATTTAGTAGGAAAATGAAAGGTTTTTTTGAAATAAATTTTGAAGAAAATTTTCTTTTTGTTTTTTTAAATGGGCCACACAAGGCCGGGTCTGGCCCATAAAAATCCAAACCATCACATATTGGGCTAGACATAGCCCAATAAAACACAAATCATCACAATTTTTTTTAAATGGGCCAAACTGGGCCGGGTCTGGCCTATAAAAATCCAAACCATCACATATTGGGCTGGACGCAGCCCAATAAATCACAAATCATCACTTATTGGGCTAGACTCAGCCCAGCCACCTAGACTGGGTTGAGTGAACCCGGACGGGTTACTGTGCCCGTGCACAGTAACCAGTCCAAAACATAATTACCCGGTTACTGTGCTCATGCACAGTAACCGGGTAATTATTTCTTCTTACTTGCAGAAACGTGCACAGTGCACGTTCTACATGCAGGAAGATGAAGCTGGAAACTAAAACAAGGGGAATAGGATTACCTGGAATGGAGGCGCTATCGTTCACGATGTTGGTGGATCATGGTGGTGTTGGTGTCGCGGCAACTGGCTGTGGTGGTAAACGCTGCTTCTTCTTCTTCTTCTCTCCTATGTTTCAGTTTGCTAGTGTGTTCCTCTGTTTTTTTTCATTTACTCTCCTCTCTCTATTTCTCTCTTTCGTTCACTCTCTTTTATTTTTTTTTGTTTCTGTTCTGCTCTCTTTGCTTTCTTCTCTTACTGCCTTTTTTGTTTCTTACGCTATCCCTCCCTATGTTTTCTCTTCCTTACATCCCCCCTCTCCCTGTTTTTCTTCTTCCCATCTGTTCGGTTCCTCCTCTGACTTTTATAGCCAGAGGATGCAGGCGTTTTTTGGTAACGGCCGGCGGGCATCACACTGGCGAGGGATGTCAACCACGAGACGTGCCTCCTGATTGAAGCAGCTCCATTGTCGCTGTTAAAATGTCTCACCTGCCTTTACTGCCTAGTCATTTGCTTTTAAGAAGACAATGAATAGTGCTCCAAGAAACAACGCCATTTCAAAATTCAAATGGATACTTCTGATTTGGTCATTGAATTTTTTGCAATTTTGTAATCAAGCCCCCGGAAAAATTGTAATTGGATCCCTTAATTTTAGTGCATTTTTTGGTTTGGTCCTTGGATTCAGATTGTTTCAATTAAGTCCCTAATTGGCCATCAAACTTCAATAATTATGCAATTAAGCTCTTGATTTGATCAAATCAACTCTTCAAAATTATAATTGGACCCATAACTTTAATTTCTTTTAATAAAAGCCTAAATTGACTTAAAAATTAATTTTTCTTGCAATCAAATCCTTCATAAATTCAATTAAACCTTAGATAAAATTTAATTGAGTGAATTAAACCTCAAATATTGACGATGTTGCCTACGATGTATTAAACAATGTATGAATTTGTGATATTACATGAGAGAAATAGTCCATCAATAACAAAGTTTAAGTAGTAAACTTACTGAATAAAAAGTCTCAGTTCATCGTAGTTAAATAACACATAATAATGTGCTTGTCTGAATTCTTTTCTAGACAAATATCTTCCCCTAACAGAATTATTTGTGCTGGTCGTCTTGTATTGAAGAATATTGACAAGTTCCCACTCAAAGACACTTCACTACCATCGTCATGCCTTGGTACGTGATTGATTCTTGTTCTCAAAAGAAGCTCGAAATAGTACGAGATAAATGTTGAGATCTCCTTAACAATATAGGCCTCATATATCAAAATAGTATGGAATAAAACAAATGTTTTCAATTAACAAAAACAATGAAAATAGTATTGAAGATTACAGTGTATATGTAATCTCTTACCTCTTGAATGGATACATCCATCTATACTGGACTGGTCCTCTAACTTTTGCCTCATATAATGGAGGAAATATCATCTCAACTTTGCGTATTATCTAGACAATAATTGTTTCAAGCCTCTCAATGTGTTGTGTTTGCAACTTGCTAGAGCATATATCTCTAAAGAAATGACTGATCTCCGTGAGTGCATCTCATATTCCCTTTGACAATAAATCATGATAAGCTAATGGAATTAGTGTTTGTATAAATATGTGGCAGTCATGGTTCTTCATTCCATACAATCTGCAATCCTCCAAATTAACCAATCTTGATATGTTCGAGGCATGTTCATCGAGAAAACACAAAAACACAGACTCTTCAGCAATTGGTACACCAGTAGTTGTGTATTTTTGTCTAAGGTGAAGCTTCCTTTGGGCTTTGCGACCCCGTGACCCAACATTAACCAACTTCATATTTTTACGGTGAAAAAACTACGTTATATCCATTCTAGCCTTAATGTTTTCCTTTGTCTTCCCCTTCACATCCATGACCGTGTTGAAAATGTTCTCAAACATGTTTTTTTCTATGTGCATGATGTCAATATAGTTTTTTATATGCTACAAGAATCTTTCTCCTGCCAGTTCTAGGTTGATAACGGGAATGCTCACATATCGTGCACTCGGTCAGCTCAACATTTTCAAGGTAGTACAACATGTTAAAGTTTGGAAACATGTCAATTTTCTGGTATCCTAGACCAAGAGGTTTCATCATTGAGTTAGCACTATAAAAGTTCTCTTTCATCATGTTCCCTTCAGGTAAAATGCTTCTCGCCCATTCGACAATTCTATCATAACCGACCCCACTCAACCCATAATTTGACTTGACGGTAAACACCTATGTAATGACCGATAATTTACTGTGATTTATGCAGCCATCCCATAATGGTTTGTCATAATCTTTCAAAATATATAAAAAAACCGTGGCTGCGTTTGTATTAGGTTCTTCATCTATAATTGGATATTGATTGGCATGACTTTGATTCATTCTCATCACATCCATAACCATAGTCGTATAAAAATTACTGTTGTCAATTTCAACTTCATGAACATTGCTAGCAATAGAAGTTGGCATAACCATTCTTTCTACCATGATCTCGTGAGGAACAAATGGTTCTCTGTGCACATACTAACACAGGTATCCTCTATGAACCCTTTGTGTAGAAGATGCTTCATTATAACATCTAGATGGAACAACTTTTTATTTTTACACCTCTTACATGGACACCTAATACCACCTCCACTAATATTTATCGGAATAGATGTTGCGTAATTAATAAAACGCTGAACCCCCTTACAATAATCCATCCTCTGAAATTCTTGGAGTGAATCTTGATACATCCATGAACGATCAACCATGACTTCTATCGAACCTATATATATATATATATATATATATATATATATATATATATATATATATATATATATATATATAAAAAAATAATGACAACAATATGTATTAATTAACTACGTTAAATAAATAATCAACTTACTTTCATATTTCTCTTAATTCATTATTAGTTATCTACGTACATATAAATTTGTATACATTAATTTATGAAAATTACAACTCGGCAATAAAATTGACAAAATATAAAATGGGACCGTTAAACAATTTATTATTTATATCATCACAACACATCTAAGTCGGTAATTCGACATAAGTTTCAACAATTTATAAACAAATATAATTTTATAAAATCTAAAAAAAACTACAACATGTACAAAATCATGTATCCATACAACAAGTTTGTATGAGAAAAAATAATAAAACAAGTAAACACCCAAACAAAATACATATACTAAAAAAATATGCAATAAAAAATTGACATTTCAAAATTGTGTTCAAATTTAAAAAATGGTAGATTTACTTAAAATAAAAAATCCAGAATAAAATTGCTGCTATAATTGGAGGGGAGGGGGGGCTGTTAGTTGTAGATTTAGGGGGGGTTTGTGTAGTTGCAGAGGGGAAGAAGGAGAAATTGAGGAGGAGAGGGTTAACGGCTAGGTCATATATTAACTATTACTGATGGAATTACCGATGGAAACATTCCATCTGTAAATCCGTCAGCAATTCTATCGGTATAAGTGACACATTACTGTATGGCTTTCCTTGTTTGAATCCAATTGTAAATCCATAGATAAAAGCGTTTACAAAAAAATTACATGTCATTGTACTTTTTGGTTTTTTTAAATTTCTTTTATTCCGACTATAATTTCCTTGGTATTTTACCAACATAAATATTCCTTCATTAAATACCAACGGAGTTAACGATGGAATAAATTCGGTCGGTAAATATGGTAAATATTACCCTAAAATACCGACAAAATTTTTCTATCGGTGATTTCGTTTGTATTCGTAGATTTTCTAGTAGTAGAAGCAGGTGATTTTTTTTTCTTTTTCTATATATGAAGTTATTATAGTCTCATAAAAATATCTTGACATTGGTTTGTACTTAATTTTATAAGCATTTATTTTTGTTATCATATAATTAGTTAAAAAATTAGTTTTAAAAAAATAAAGTTCTTAGATGTAGTGGAGTCCATCACCCTGGATCATGAATTTCACGGGTTAATTCATGAAGACCGGGTCAATTGAATATATAGTCGTCTCAATATAAAAAAAATCAAGATGATTTTTTTAAGTCAAATTATGTTTTTAACTGTTTGTTTGGGTTGTCTATGGACCCTCCAATTAAGTAGATGAGTTATATCAGGACAACTATTATATAATTTAATTTAAACTTGAGTTTCATAAAGAATCAGGTTACAAGATTTCAAAGTTAATCTATCAAATCAAGTTTAATAATAATACTAAATAATCGTCTGAAAGTTCAAAAAGATTTTAGTTCAACCTTAGCATAACTCAACCCTGTAAACTAATGTGACCCTACTCCAATGATAAAAGCAATTACTACATTATTGGCTCTTGTAAAAATTCCACATCAATTATCCATCAAAATATAAGGATTTCATCCCTTCAAATAATATTTGATCAGGTTTATTTGACAATGTTATTGAAAGTGTTTTTCTGGGGGAATAAATTGAGAATAGTTAGAGGACTAAGTTGAAGTCAGTCCAATATCTAGAAACGGTCAAAACTTAGCACATAAAAAAATCTAGCGCCCTGGTCCAAGGGCCCCAAAATCTCAACCTCAATAACAGCTTGACACATGTTAGTCTAAGTGATTTACACATTTCAGCCATCACTCCACGTAGCATTTTACGTGTCAAGCATTGGCCTGGTTTTAATCACTATAAATTACGGCAACCATGGCTGCTGTTTATTACCAAAAGTTGTGTGTTTTTAATCTTTCAAGTGTTTTAGCTTTCAATTCATTTGTGTTCTCTCAATCTTTCGAAGAAATCAATAACCAAAAATGGCTGACAACACCCAGAAGATGAGCTACCAAGCTGGTGAGGCCAAAGGCCAAGCTCAGGTTAGCTTATGGATTTCTTTCTCGATTTTGCTTTTGTTTTTATATATAAATTAATGTGTAATGCTCTATAACATATCGATTTTGTTTGTTTCAGGAGAAGGCCAGTAACTTGATGGACAGAGCTGACAATGCTGCTCAATCTGCAAAGGAATCAGTGCAAGAGGTTCACATATTTTTCTTCAATCTCATGTTCTATATTTTGTTTAGAGAATTCATTCTCACCACAATGGCACAATGGATTGTGCATAAGATTTAAGAATGGCAATAAACCAAAAAGAGTGAGGAACACTCATGAATAAAATTCGCAACACTCAGTGTTAATAATTAGTTGTATATTTTGGCACAGATACTCTTGGCGAGTGAGTTTGCAGTAGGGTTTTTTTTATATATATAATTTTGATAGTTCCTTCTTTGTGTAGGCTGGTCAGCAGGTGAGGGCTAAGACACAGGAAGCTGTTGAAGGAGTAAAGAATGCAACTGGCATGAACAAGTGAAGCTGGATCGATGGAGTCCAATGATCGTCTGCTGCATGAAATTTAGAAATTAAATGCAATATTCATCTATTCAGCACGTTGTTTATTTATTTATTTTTTTTTCTGTCTTTCCTTTTGTATAAAGAAGAGAGCTCTCTGATCTGCAGTTCTCTCGTAAGTTTGTAGGCACATGCATGTTTTGCCCTTATTAGAAAAAATTTACTTTCAGTTCAGTACATGTTCAAATTTTTCCAGCTTAGTGCTTCATCAATTGGCCCTATATGTGTCCAAATGGCCTAAAATGCCAATTCCCTTCTTAAATCTATTTGATTACAACAAATATTATGCTTCCCAAATCAATCGGTAGCTCTATTGATAAATTTAACATATTATTAAAAAACTCAGTCCAATCTCGCTCCCTATGTTCTTCATTATAGGTAATTTATTCTTTCATCTCATAGGTTCCTTTTTTTTTTCATACCTGATTATGGGTTCAAAATGACAGTCCCTTGGTTGAAAACAAATTTAGTAGCTCACTATAAAGTCTATCACCCAGTTCCATTTCAAAGATGCTTAAGATTCTATGGTGACAACTGACCATGTTAATTTCATTTACAACATTTTGACATAGCTATTCAACTAGTTCCATTTACCTATACATCAAAAAAGCTAGCTCAAAGTAGGGAACAAAAACATTCTTATTCTACTACTGTATGTTGTTTTGTAAAATTGTTAATAATTAGTTGAATAATATATTGGAAGAAAAACAACAACAAAAGAAAAGAATAGGTT
>Ga0325414_1008864_pt1 | contig 10640 bp, 4 predicted proteins | sample PopdelMetagenome_8_FD_206183 | JGI IMG/M metagenome (GOLD analysis project Ga0325414, IMG submission 206183) | Populus deltoides microbial communities from Bellville, Georgia, United States - Leaf-PdKOR-R3 | ecosystem: Host-associated > Plants > Phyllosphere > Phylloplane/Leaf | place: USA...
AACTTTATGTGATCCACCCCAACTCTGAATTAAAATTTTTATTTACCTAGGAACAAACATGGCTGGATGACGTAAAACTACCCTGAACTTTGTGTCAAAGTAAACTTAGCCCCTAAACTTTTTTTTTTTTTATTAGAGTACCTTGACTAAATTTTTGTAAAAAAAGGCCCCTCCGTCCAGGTTTCTGTCCCTGTTATTTATTTATTTATTTTCAAATCATGTGTTTTCACGACACATGTCTTGTTTCTAGACCATTACCTGTGGTCAAAATTAATGAAAGGGTCTATTTTTTACCAAAAAATAGGTCGAGTTACTCAAATAAAAAAAAAAAGTTCAGGGCTAAGTTCAGTTCAACCCAAACTTCAAGGTAGTTTTGGGTCATTTAGCCAACAAACATTGGACTACAAATAATCAGAAATTTCCCCTTTCAACCATGGGCCATTCTTCAAGCGTCCATTTTGAGCTCTGAAACAATTTCATTACTGTTTTATGCTATTACCCATTCAGTTTGAAATTATGTTTAAGCACATGCTCATAATTAAATAGCTATAAGCTGCATTACAACAGTTTATTTATATTCTCTGCATCATATGTACACATGCAAAACTAGTTGACAGTTTTGAATCCCTGTTGATATGGATTTTTCTATTAGCTATCCATCTTAAATCATCCCTTCTTTTGGATGCTAATATGCCAAATATTTTTTCCCACAGATAATAGTTCATCAAGCCCATATGATGCCCTGTAGAAAGAGATTTAACATTAAACTTGCCACACCCTTGAGGTCTACCACCTCTTCATTACTAGATTCTTGAATAGGAACCATTGAAGTACAAAAAAGTAGCACCTACTGACTCTAATTTGCAATCTTGTGCCTAATAATAAGTTGAAAGATGCATGATAGCAAAATGTTAGTAAAAGACATCAATGTTTAGATATTGTACTTCACCTATATCAATCACTATTTTTCTACATCTCCCTCTTTGTTATTTTCATATGCTGAAAAGGCTCATTAATCTGGTTGTCTTTCCAGATATATAGTGAAGAAGATGCATCAAAAATGCCTCTTGAGCTTGGCAATGTACTCTCCTTTGAGCGTGAACCATGGGATGATCCTGAAATTCGTGTTGAAGCATTGGAATCTATATACTTAATCACAGTGCAGGTAAAATTACAGTTATTCTGTTTTTCCTTTTCTGACAGGAAGTGAGATGGTAATATAATGTAAAAATATGATATTACCATTCGATGAGCTAGAAGACTTTGAATAGCTAAAAAATAGCCAAATCAAACTTCGGAGCATCACATTAGACCCTTTGAATGGCTGGCTTTATATTCAAACAACTTTTGAATTAGTTTCCTGGCCACACAAGTAAACAAATCTTTAATGACTTGATTATCTGTTTGCTTTTAAGTTGATATCTTTGTCGGGTAAATTACCAAGACTGTCGCTGAGGTATAGTAACTTTTAGGCACCACCATCCAAGTAATGTAACACCCCCCTCCCCTCGAGTGTTCAGTTAAAATTACAACATGAGTGTACCAAAATGTGTATATCTTGTTTTTTTTTTCTTTTGAATCAGAGATTTTGGTTTTCAGTGCTTTATTATGCTTTATGTTCTTATCCTTCCATGACATTGCAGGAGGCAGGTCTAAGAGCCTTTTGGTCTGTGAATGGACCACGTATATTACAATTTGGGTACGAAGACGAGGAAGATCCTAAAGTAATGGAAGCATATGAGCTCGTTGGCTCGTTGGTATGTCAATTCTCGTTAGTGTTCTTTTCACGGCAGTGTTTTCCTCTATTTGTTTGTTTCGCGCTGTATCTGACTCACTTCATTTTACAGCTGGTTCATGGCAGTGAGACATCAAAATGATGGTCCATTTATGTATGATCCAAATCAAATTGGCATGAAACTGATTGTCGCTGTCAGCTGCCAGAGGAAAGAATATTGTACCTGTAAAGTTCATACTTCATTTAACTCGAACCATTTTTGGTGATGTAGCCTGTTAGGGAACAGTTCCTAGGATTTTCAAATATATAAGATAAACCAGAGAGGAAAAAAACAGCATTGCTCAGTTTTGAATTTTACACAGGTGTACTGTCTATATTAATCATTTGTCAAAAATAATAAAATATTAATCTGAAAAAAAAAATTAAAATTTTTTCAAAAATATTTTTAAAACACAAAAATAAATATGTCAACATTGTTTTGAGTCATAATATTATACCAAATTTATTTTGTTCGCACAGACTCTTGATGTATGAAGGCAAGGCGGGGATGATATCTTCGGCTCACTATTTATTAGCTCACAGGGACCATCTTGTGCAGATGTATTTTTTCTTCTGTGGGTTCATTCTTGCTGAGGAAACTACACCAGCCATCCAGCGGACCAGTATTCCATGCCTCGTCTTGGGTTCAGAAACTATAGAAATTGTATCGTAGCAGCGAAATAACATCTTCAGAGTTCAGTGGCAATTCATTGCCGAAAAAGGTGAAAAATGGGAAAGGCGGGCCAGCCAAATCCGGCATGCCTCTGCATTGATGCTCAAGTCCATTCATTAACCAAGGAAGCGTTCACGGAGCAACAACAGAGGCATGAGAAAGCATAGTAACCAGAACTAGAAATATGCGCTGATAAAAGAAATATCTTGTATAGGTAAAAACATAACTCTGAAGCAATTATTTTCCAGATGTAATATTCCCTCAATCACAGTAAGCTGTATTGTGTTGCTATGTGTTGCCTGACGTATTAAACTTATCCATTTTAAAGTATATAAAACTCAATAGATTGCTTGACACACCCAGTTACTTCTTCAGCAACATAGGCTCTTGTACACTTTAGTATAATTTATACATCAACCTCCATATCATGTTCGAATCTTCTCAAGCTCGACTGATGACTGTACTCGTATAAAGAAAAAATGCCCATAGGCAAAGGCTGGTCTTGCAATAACGACTTGAACAAATCTATAGAACCTGCAATTGGTGATATGGGAACAAAAACAAATGCATAAAACATGATATGGAAATTCAGAATTTTGAGTTACCAAGCAGAACAAAAAGTGCATGATAGGGAACTTTACCGGAGATGGTTTGTGAGGCATGGTGGTGGTTTTCTTCAACGGTAGCGTCTTCTTTTGAACTTGATCCGCTGATAATATATTCTGTAAATCACTACACAGGCTAGGATAACCACCTGTAGGATGATTATCACCTTCAATCCTGGTAAGAACAAGTACAAGCTCATTTGTTACATTATTCTCACTACACCTTGGTATGATTTTGAGTGTCTCATTGCCGAAAATACCTCTAGCCTTCTGGAATAATTCCTCCAAAATAAGTCCCCTTTTCGATTCTTTCATATCAATATGTGAGATATAATTTCCAGCTTTGTACTCCAAATCTCCACCCATGACGCAGGTGTTGGGGCAATTGATGCCACTACCATATTCATCACTTCCATCACAGCAATCTACAGATTATTAATTTGATATTCGCAGACATGAGAACAAATCTAAGTTCCATTTAAATAGATGGAAAGGTAACCTTCATGTAGCATATATTAATGGGTAGAGATGAACATAGCAGTGCTACTCTATCTTGATAACTTGAATGCAAGCCAGGCCATTTGAGCCGAAACCAATTATTAGCAAGAGAAGAACAAAAAAGAAAAGGAATCCAAGAACAGTTCCTCCACCATGAAAGTCACGCCATCACTATTCCATAACTCTAGTTGATCCTTTAATAGACCATGAAAATATGATGCGATTCTAGCTAACAAGTCATACAATTGCAGAAACTGGCAATCATAATCATGCCTAGTGTATTGACAAGGCAAGTAGACCATCAAAAGAAGTGATTCGCTAGAATGCCTCACAAAGTGGTAACTAGACAATCACAAATCAATGCAAGATGCTTAAATCTTTAGCGTGTGATGAAAATATCTAGCATAGAAGCCTTAACTAAATACTTAAATTGGGAACGGAAACCAAAGAAAGCAGTTCCACTCCTTTTCTTACCACAAATTTGATCATTTACACGGGATGAAAAAATAAACTTGGGTGTACTTCCTGCATTCCTGCAATAAAATTTTCCGCTTGGGCAGGCTGAAGTTCCTGAGGTACAAATCAAAGTCACAACCGAAACATCTCGGTGAGAAGTAAATGGCATGGAATGCCAACCCATAATCATTAAACAAAACTTGGTGGCTCGTGAATGATAAAGATGGAAGAATCACTCATTCAACTGGGAAAATCTGTATAATCATCTATAAAGTTGAAATAACAAAGATGAAAGTCCCAAACTTGACTGCCCAACATGAAAGAGCACACATTATTAAAATAGCCACAAGAAATGAAGGACGGAGAACAAAAACATGACTGAATGCTCCTTGCCTATAAAGGAACTTCTAAGAAAAGGCTTCAGTCCAGTGGTTGCAAACACAAAAGTTACAATTCCTATGCAAGGTAAACCATCATGAATCTACTTAAAGAATGACTTGATGCCCCTCTGGTTTTGAACGATAGGAATTCAGAGTTATCAATTGAAAAATCACATATTCCCAAATCACTAGCTCAATCTATTGTCGCAAATGTTATCAAGGACACATATTTCCCACATCACTGCAGCTTCAACTTCATAATGTCATAGTTTCCATCAACAATGACGCATTCAGTGCCAGAAACGAATTTAGTGGACTTGTGTCAAGTTTTTTAAAATCATTTCTTGAATTCCCAAAGTAAAATACGCAATATCAATGTTTCGACCAATCTGCTGAAGGATCAAACTTTATCATTCTACAGTCATATGTCACACTACCATACTGACAAAATCAAATCATATTTTCAAATTCTCACATATCAATTATGAGTCAGTAAGTCAAGCCCCATGCCAAATCCAGTCTTCTTAACAAAATGGGACAAATGGAATATAGAGTAGTAATCTATTACCAGGCTCATCAGTCCCATCAAGACAATCACAGAAATTATCATTAAGACGGTCTCTACTGTATGACTTTGAACCATCCTTGCACTTTATCACCTGCGAACCAAAGTACTTCTCATCTGCACAAGTCACATACATCAAACTTTTAGTCTAAACAACAATAAAAATCAAGACTTTACATGAAATTAACAGCAAGAAGAAAATTGAAGATGTGGGTTTTGATCAGAAACGCGAAAGGATAGGCATATATACACAGAAAGAGAGGGGGGGGGGGGGGGGGGGGGGGGGGGGTACCAAAAGGGTGGATGCCCAGTAGAGGTGAAAGAGACTGAACAGAGGATCCAAGGAAATACAGGGAGATGATAAAAGGAATCAACTTGTTGGCATTAGTACATTGGGTAGTTATCTCCATGATTCTTGGGAGATTTTGAAGTTCAATTTGGGTTGCATTACACTACACAACCCACCATGTTTCATAGAACATTGTTAGTTGTCCTTTCTCTAGTCGTAGACTTGGGTTTTGATCTTTTGAACTTGTGACTTTCTTTAAAGTCAAGCTTTCATATTCTCTGTCATTTTATTTCTTTTTTGTTCAAGATCTAATTAGTATTTATTTATTTAAAGATTTATTGAGATTTCAATAATAAAAATAAAAATAGTTTCTTTTACCATCACTAAATTTGCTTAAATTTATCAAAAATAAAATAAAAAATTATTTTCTATTTATTTTTATATGAACATGTTTCATTTGTTTAGTTTAACAGATCATATTCATGTAAAAATTTCTAAAACAATTTATATAATTTTTTTTTTTTGCAAATTCAAAGCTACTAGGTTCCAATCCTAAATCAGTAACTATGAAATTCTTGAACTTTTGGTTCAATGCAAGGAGCTAAAAATGAATGAGATCATCCTCCTTGTACTAGGAAAGTAAAAAAAAAAAATCTTGTATATAAATATCAATTAACAATAATTGAGGAGGGGAAACTATTAGTTGAAACAATAATTTTTTTTTAATTTTTAATTTTTTATATATTTTTAATTTTATCATTTAATATTATATTTATTAGGAATTAAATTTTATAATTTATTTCGGTTTGCTTTCTATGAAGTTATTTTAGTCTCATAACCCGAGTCACAAGTTTTGGGAGTTAACCCGGTTGACTTGAGGGTTTTTTTTCTATCTTTTTTTATAATTGAATTTGTTTTTCAATTTCATCTTTCACCATTTAGGTTGATTGAAAATTGAGTTTCATAATTTGTTTTATTTTACTTTTTATAATATTATCACGGGCTCATAACTCGAGTCAAAGGTTTGATGACTTAAACCTGGTTGGCTCGAGTCTTTTTCCTTTTTAATTGATTTTTTTTTAATTTTATTTTTTAATATTGAATTGATTGAGAATTGAGCTTTATAATTTTTTTTATAATTTTTTTTTATTAGGTTATCTCAGTCTTATGATTCAGGTTTAACAAGTTAACTCGGGTTGACTTAGGGTTTTTTTATCCTTTTTTAATTGTTTTTTTTTTAATTTTATTTTTCAACATTGAGTTATCACAGTCTTATGATCCAGGTTTAACATGTTAACTCGGGTTGACTCAAGTTTTTTTTTGTAATTTTTTAATTATTTTTTTGTAATTTTATTTTTCAATATTAAATTGATTAAAGATTAACCTTCAATATGTTTTTGTTATCTGCTTTCTATGGGGTTATCATAATCTTACGACTCGGGTTGTCGAATTTACATATTAACCTGAGTTAACCTGGATTAATCCAATATGTTTTCGTTTTAATATTTTTTTAAGGATATCGTTTTGATTTTTTGTTTGTCAAACTATGTTTTTTTTTACAGTTGTCCATGTTGTTTTTGGACTTGTCAAGTTGATTGAGACATATTAAATCAATCTCTATACAATTTAAATTATTTCTGTTATAAAAAACATGTTAATAATATCTAAATATTTTTTTTAACTTATAAAATTAATTAGGCCTACAACATAGCGAAAGTAAATTATCTAGTTATGTTTAATCATGAAGAGATTAGTCTTAAAACTGTGGCCAGAGAGGTAGCATAAAGTTGGTTTTTACATTTTCATTTCATTGAATAATCTAAAGTTGGGATACCTTTGTTAGTTGCTAATCAAAATCTTTTGATATGTGTTTAGTAATTAACTCAATTGGCTGCTTATCAAAAATCACTTTACATCATTGTTAACTCATAGCTTGACCAATTAACCCAACTCCTAGTGGATTTTAAAGAAATTCATGCTAAAATAGATTTGATTTAATCTAATTGATTTGAGAGGTCACTATATAGTAGCTCGGTTAATCAGATCAAAACAATAATTTTTTAAAAAAATTAAAAAGATATTGTTTTAATTAATCTGAATCAAGTCAAAATAACTTTCTTAATTTACATCATACAAGTTTTTTTTTCTTGATTAATAAATACGAATTTTTTAATGTGATGAAGTGAAAGATCTATCAAACACGAGAAATTAAGGTATGTTTGTCTGATCCAGCAATAATATTTGTGCCTCACATTGCCTATTTTTGGTGTGTTGTGCTTCCCTTATATTTTATACTGTATTTTGGCCTTGTGTAATTATGCACTAGTTTCTTTTAATAGCTATGAGTTTGATTTCTTCCGAAAGGATATTCACACACACATTTATAATTAAATACCGCAATAAGTAATCCTAAATGAATATAAATAAAAAATAGTTAAAAAAAAAACTTCAAGAATACACATGATTTGTTAGATCATAACGTTAAACTAGACTCAATGTGTTTGGGAACACGGTGCAAATTACGTTCCACCAAAATTTATTTTTTGTTTTTGTTAAAAAATAATTTTTTTATATGTTTTGGATCGTTTTGATACACTGATCTAAAAAATAATTTTTAAAAAATAAAAAAACATCATTTTGATGCATTTCGACACGAAAAATATTTTGAAAAGCAACCGCAACAACACTCCTAAACAAGCTTATTATAGTCTAATCATTCATTTATATTCTTGGAGTTTTCTATTTTTTTTAATACTTAACATTATTCAATTGCAATAATATTTTCAATGTGTATATCATAATTCAAAAATGTGTCCATAATTATGAAATTCCCATGTGAGATGAAATTGGATGAGATTGTTGATTTTTTTTTTTTTTTGCGTGAGATGAAATTGGATCGAGATTGTTTGGTTTTTTTATGAATAAGTTTCATTTTATGAAGGGAATTTGGTGAGATTATTGATCTGTTACTGTATATGCAATTCATATATGATCTATAATTATTAATTAGGTTCCTTTTTTTGGGTCAAAATTTGGGAATAAAAACAATTTTTTTTGATAAAAACATAATGTGATGTTAAATCATTTAATTTCCATCAATAAAATGTTGATCTAACGGTTAAGATAGTGCTATATTTTTGCAAAGATGAGAACATAAGTTCAATATCCAGGAAACACACTTATTGGAAGGGGCAGCTATGAACTCCGAACGGGACTAGTGATGTAAGGATACCCGTGTAAGAACAAAAATAGATCACTTAATTTCCTATGCTGAGTACTCTTTTTTTTTTTTTTTTTTTTTTATCTTAATTGGTTATAGGCTCCAGCAATAAACAATGTCTCTATATTCCATTAAACCTCCTGTTTAGAAAAACAAACGACACGGTCATAACCCATTGCAGATTGGAAAATTTTACAGTAATTAGAGTAATTAATGATATTGTATTAGTATTTTCTTCTTTTTATGTTTGTTTATTTTTTAAAAATAAAAATAACTAATAAAATATATTTTTTAAATACTAAAAAATGGTATATTTATAGTTCAAACCCATCTCTTCATTCCTTCCAAAGCAAACACTTTCTACACAGTACCGCGGTGGTATATGAATCAGAAACCATGAAAATAATCCATGTTCTTAAACATTAAAATATTCAAACAACAGCACTGCTCCGAATTCCTAATTTATACATTCACACATGTATATTCACTCTTCTCTTCAAATGAAAATAAATATAAGATTGAGACACAGATGATCAGAACAATCAGGAAACCTGCCTTCTGTCACGATGGAGAATGAAGGAGAGCTAAAGTACTGTGATGCCTAGGGTCCAAGATTAATTAGCTACAAGGAACTATGGTGTCCATCTTCTTCTCCCATGAAGAGTGTGCTTTCCATTGAACCAAATTCGCCTAACAGCAAACACAGGTGATATAATATCCCATTAGGAATAATTAATAATGTAGACCAACAATTTATTGCAAAGAAAAAAAATCATAATGCAATCATACAAGAAATAAGCCCAAAACTTAAGCATAATAGAGATTCAACAAACTCTTTAGAATTCCTTCATAAGACGTTATTGGCAGAGTTTGATTGTTTTTTTTTTTTTGTGTTTTAAAAATATTTTTTTAAAAAATAATTTTTTTTTGCTTTAAATTAATATTTTTTTTAGTATTTTCAGATCGTTTTGATATATTGATGTAAAAAATGAATTTTTAAAAATAAAAAAATTATTTTGATATATTTCTAAGTAAAAAATACTTTAAAAAACAACCGTTATCACAATATAAAATAGGCTACTTATCTCACTAGTCCTAGAGGTGAGATTAATTAGTATATGTGTGTACGCACGTGCCAGTGATATTAACGCGTGTTATACGCGGATGCACGGGTCTATCTAATTTGCATATAGGGAAATTACCTGGAAGATAGTATTGTTGTTGATTAAATCCATTGATGGAATAGTGATTTGGCAACGGCGGTGGTGATGGAAGAAGAAGAGAACTAACATCTCTTTCTCGCTTTGATTTATCTAGACTTTGCACATAATCCCAATGAAAATTATGCTGGATTGAGTCAGCAATCAAATTCTCATTATCATGGCCATAACTTACCATGTTATTGTTAGCTAACCCTCCTCCTCCAATACCGTTCGCCCTATTATTTATCCCGTAAACCATCACCGGAGACTGTTTGTTATACACAACGCCCCCCTGCTGCTGTCCATTTTGGTTTTGGCTTAGCGACGGATGTTGAGTTTTGTACAAGTCAAGTTCTTCCTTTAATCTCTTGAACTTCCCATAACAGCCTAAAACCGGATCATTTTGCCTACAAAGAGCCTCCCAAACCAATGAATCCGCCGTCTCTTTTCGCCTCTCTTCACTTACATCTTTCACTAATTTAACAACATTGCTAACACCAAAAACTTTATGAACAGCTTGAAATTCTTGGGTTTTCTCTGCTGGAAAATACGGTGCCAATGCACAATCCTCCGTGCACCTCTTCCGTTGATGCTTGCACGATGCGCATGCCGGATGAACCAGCGTACGATTGTTATTATTGTCACTGTTATTCTCTCTTTGCATCCTTGTAAACCTAGCTAGCACTATATCAAGAAATAACATAAAAACAATAGCAATTACAATCATTAACTACTACCAAAACAAGTACAATTTTTGTTCATGAAATATAACGTCAAAGAATCAAGAAACTAGGTCAATCAACACATACCCTATTCACTAAAAAAAAAAAAACCCTTTACGTACCGCACGAAGTGCACTAATTCATAAAAACAAGGAAGGAAATCAAGCAAAACAACAAACCGTACATCTGACGATGTGTCTTCAGGTGTGAAGTGAAAAGGAGATGTTTGTATAAATAATATATACTACATGTTACA
>Ga0325414_1008865_pt1 | contig 10640 bp, 13 predicted proteins | sample PopdelMetagenome_8_FD_206183 | JGI IMG/M metagenome (GOLD analysis project Ga0325414, IMG submission 206183) | Populus deltoides microbial communities from Bellville, Georgia, United States - Leaf-PdKOR-R3 | ecosystem: Host-associated > Plants > Phyllosphere > Phylloplane/Leaf | place: USA...
ACACAATCAGTGTTCTTATTCGCAGGATGCAGTTCAACAGTAATTGTGAAGTCAGGGCAGCTGTTCGGCTGTGCTTATATTTTTGGCTTCTATAATATTTACCATCCCTTGTGCCCTGCTCTATGAATGAAATCTTTTTTCTTCTTCCTAAGCACCGCACCCTCGGCAGCAAACTTGGATGAGTTAGGGTGCGAGTTCATGAACGAGAAAACTTGATCATTAACTCACACTGTGGACTCCCAAAGATTATCCCAGTTTTCGCCTATTGGATATGGGATTTGCATCCACACACGCGCACACACACGCGCGCACACAGCTTTGAGATGCAAACCTTTACTGCGGGTATCTGAAGTCCAGGAAAGATGCAAGCTACGATGGAGCCAGCTGCTATTTGACAATAGATTATGATATGCTCTTCGCAATAACCAAAGCCGTAACAAATTTGGCAATTTGGTTTCCTTATTATTATTATTAGCATGGTGAAAAATTAAGGTGATACATAACAAAAAAAACCTTTAAATAATGTTACAAGATGAAGGGGAAAGGATACATCAGCTTCCTCTATTTCAAATATTAAATCCTCAAGAGTCTAACTATATTCCCAATCTACGAACAAGAACACAGCACCTCTTGGTGGATTGAAAAGGAACCGGAGCAGCTATGGGATACTCCCTCTCTTCTAACGTCACTTTCCTAAACCAGCATCCTACATTCCCTTTTGACTCTCGTCATCTTCTCTTTGCTCTGGGGGGGATTCTTCTGATAATGGCAGCCAGTCCTTACCAAGGTGGGTGGTCATCCTCTGCGGATTGTGGTGGCATCGGTTTCCAATTGGATTTCTCGTCCCAGTACATGTCATAGTATATATGTCCAGGATCGTGATTTTCAACACAGCACCATATACCAACATAACGTTTCATGCGATTCCTAAATTTCTCCTCTCTTCTCTGAGCATATATTCAAAATAGCATTAGCACATGAACAGCCAAGCATTGAAAGACTATACAAATACCTTCCACTGTATGCCAGAGGCAAAAAAAAGAAAAGAAGAAGAACTTGCCTTGTCAGTGAAGCCAACAAAAGCATCTTGCATTGAAGAGAATTGAATGACTTTGACATCCTTGAATGATGAGAATGTGGTCTTGAACTACATGGTGAAAGAAAAATTCAATTACCCATGATAAAGAACAGCAGCCAAGCTGTTGTATAAACTGAACTGAAGAATTAAAATAAACAAATGTTGAAAACTCAATAAAACAAAATTAACCAACATACAAATCTGAAGTGTCATTAAGAAAGTGAAAATGTAGACTTTCCCTCTTTTTGAAAGGATTTGCAAGTCTATTTTTGATTGATAGTTTTTTTTTTTTTTTTAATTTGTGAAGGATATCGAACACAATACCGGTCATGTCTAGAACCATTTTTTAAGGATCATAAACAAAAAGAGAAAACAGAAGCCACCAAAGTTCCTTATAACAGGTTAAGCAAAAGTGACATATGACGCTAGATTGAAAGAACTTAAAATATTGGAACTCTATAGTATTTGATAATAGATACAAGCTTTTGTAATAATTCCAATTACCATGTCTTCATTGCTGCGTTTTGGAAATCTGAGCATTCCTGGCCGACTTGTCTTGTTTGACGCACCACAATCTTCGGCTCCTTCTTGACAAAGCTGAACATCAAGCCACGACTCTTTCACCTGCAAGCATCCAAAAGACTAATTAATCCTCAAAGTTCTAAATAATGAAAAAGTGAGCCTTTCATGTGAATTCCATGATGTTTGCTTACATGTCTAGGCAATAATGGATTATCCAAAAAAGAGTACTCTCTGAAATTGATTGCAGGGCCAAACTCCTCCTCTGGCTGCTCTTTCAACATGTTATTCACCTTCAGGTCAGTGCACAAAACATTCCTCAGTTTCACAACATATGGATTCCAAAGTAAAATACCAGAGAAGGTTATATGAGGTGAGGTCCCTTCATCCTTGACACAGAAATGACAACACAAATGGAAACCCTTGGGAGTTACTTGCTGATGGAAAATTCTTTGGTAAAATGGAATGTAGGAGGATTTTCTTTGATTTTTACTACAGAAAAGTGTCATGTTACATAATAAAGACACCAACGCTCTTTACAAACACAGTTTGCTAAAACTCTAAAGTAAACCACAAATCAGAGTCACTAGAATTTTCTTCAGAATATCATAAATACCTCAAATACGTGATCCAAAGGGCATAGAAAAGGTTGCCTGGTCATAGATCCAATCAGAACTCCAGGATGGGCAAACCATAGTCTATCCAGCCTGCACCAAAGTGGAGGCATGACCTGAAATTTACATATAAAAGAACAGAAAAGAGATCAAGATATAGACTACTCAAGGATTTATAAATACAACAATGATGGTCAAATATAAACAAAAAAACTGCCACAAAATAAGAGGATGGAAATGTCCAGGGTTGGTATTATTCTCACCAGCGCACGTTTTAACAACGAAGCAATTGCCAGTGCTGTCCTTATTTGTTTTATCTGAACAAAGTTATAAAAAGTTGAATTGTGAGATTCAACAATGTGGTTTCCAGGGAAGTGGCAGAAGTTAGTGATACTAGATCAATACATGCATACTTGGTAATTAATCAGAGAAAAGTGTGTTTCAAGGTTATGGTCCCCATCCAGCAACATACTCTTTGGAATAGACGGCTTGAATGAAACGAAACCTCCTGCACATGGGTTCCCAAGAGACGTTAGACGGTGGCAATTTTTGTTAAGATAGGGTAAACTCCAAAGTACTAACTAAGAGCAGGTCCAGCAATTAGCACCCTGTTAGGGTTTTTATGTAAAGAGAGATTTGAGACAACATGATACACTCCAGCTTACATATACGTCTAAACTCATAAATATGAAAATTACAAATAGGCCCTGTTAATATACTCTCAACATATTCCACTTGTTTCTTTGATGATTCACATTGCTCCATTTGTTAAAATAAAGCAAAATATGAAAAATACTTGCAGAAGCTATGAGGTTGGAAGCACCTAACAAGAATAAGATTCAACCATTAACAGAAAGTTGGCTCTGTATCACATGCATTGATATGTAGAATTTGTTGTATCTATTATAGTTAGAAAGTAGAGGCCTGTCAGTTTGGATTGAACTTCAAATGCAGAATTAAGTTGGCATGTTTCATGGACACTTAGTTTCTACATGGTCATGATGAGATCAAATACAAAAGGCAATTGTTATTGTTTTCAACAAGGTGTTCAAGTACATAGAATTTTCAGAAATCATCAATCTAATACTAGATTACCTGGTGCATCATAGTATTCCGGTGGATCATAAAAAACCATGGCTTCCCGCAATCGATGTCTCTTCCCTTCAGTACCGGCATACTGGAATGTGGTATGCACTGCATAAGGTTCCAGTCTAAGTTGTTGATACATGGCCTGCAAATACATTATCAAGGCTCAGGATATGCTTGATACTCATCATATGACATCCAGTCAGTTAAAAGAACACAGTTAAAATTGACAGGCATGTTAAAATTAGTGTTAAAACTACAAATTAATCCTACCTGGACAAAATAAGTATGGCCACTGCAAAATATACTTGCTGGTAAAACTCCAAGTTTGAGATTCCCATCAAAAGCATATACAAGTCCACTGTCTCCATCAACAGACGGCCCCAACTGCTTGCGTACAATATCATTGAATCCATTCTGATCCCATATCTTATCGTCAGCTAGAAGCATATCTTTCCATTCTCTCGCCAATTTTTTTGCAGACTCTGTTGGTCGCCAGTGGAAAATTCCTATATTATAGGCAGCACCAACTGTTGAATGTGAAGAAAAAAAAATCTTTTCAGTAGGGTTGTAATAGTAAAGAAAACATGCAAAATACAAAAAGATTTAACATAGAGCATGAAAATAAGCGGAAAAAATAGCTTTTTATTGGTTCTTCTAAAACATGTAGCATCCCTCTTGTCCAAGCTATATTATCTTGGTGATATAAACATTACAAGAGAGGGGATGCGTCTGGGATGTCAATTCTTGCTATTAACCAAAACACAGGCAAGCACCTCTTAGTTCCCAGTCTCAAATAAGAAATGGAAAATGCATTGGTGAAAGCCACCCTACGATGGTGATGGTGACAAAGGTTTCAAAGAGATAGGATATGTTGCAAAACCAGTTACTATTAACTGAAAAAAGGCAAAGTCCATTCGGAGTGCCCAACCAAGCTCAGAAAGGGTAGACAGAATTTCAGTCAACAAAACATTGTGCTGACAAGCATTTGACATGCCAAATAATAAAACTGAAAAAAGAAGAAGTTTATATACTATACGATGAGGATTAAGATTCAGTTTGTAGTTTGGTGCAGAAATAGAAAGGGGGTATCAGTAATCATCAAGTATAACAAAGGTTAAGGAACATGACATGAAAAACACATCTTGTTTCTAATAGTCTTCACCTTGTTGCCATAGGTCCAAGCTGTCATCAACGACTGTGGGTACAACTTGATCACTTGAAGTCAAAACATCTGCTTCAGGATAACGAGCAAGATATGGAAGCGGGTCCTATTCCAGTAATGCACCAAATACAATAAAACAAACTATCTTCAGATGCTACTAATAGAAGAAAAATGATGCACCAAAACAGCTACATCCATCCCAAAAAAACTCATGTAACAGTACCTTCAACCAGACCATGTCTGTGTCACACATCAATAGCTCAACACCATAAGGGAGGATTGCATCTATCAAAATAACTTTTTCTCTTCCCATCTTATGAAAGGTTGGCGAGCCCCACCCAACATCTGCGGTGCTCATGTGGCTTCCCATGTCAAAAACTGGAATACCTTTCCAGTACAAAGCCTCCAACAGCTTGGTGTCCATAGCACCTATTAATAGGGAAAAAAAAATCCAAGGTAAAAATATCATTTTTTTTTATTTTAAAAAAAAGTTAACTCTGGACTTTAATAAAGGTAGAAAAACTGAGAAAAACTAAAAATGGTTTGATAGCAATACGTACCAACAAGAAGATTGGAAAGGCCCAAATCAGTCAAGTGTTTAACCCAGGAAAGGATAAAATCCATGAAAGCATAGTTACCAAAGGTGACTATAATAACATTATCTTTCACCCTTTGCTGAACCAGTTGTTTTGTGAGTCTAAAGGTCTTTAAGGGCGGGAATTTGGTACCGTGTGGGGGAGGTTCCCAAATTGGTTTTATCTGCATGGTTTGAAGGTTGGATGTCGGTGGCAATGAACCCGCAGCTAATGTTGTTGGTTTGGAAAAATTGGAAGATTGATCCACATCTGAAAAAAAAACAAATAAAATGGTTGAGATAAGTAGATTATGCATAGGAAATAAAAAAATGGGAATTAAATAACTGAGAATGAAAAAATCGATTTTTAAAATTAATAATAAATCTTTGATGTTAAAATGATTGATATTGTTGGAGAATAGAAAATGGAAACTAATTTGTATTATGTTAGGGTTTATGGATGTAATAGTATTTGATACACACTCTGATGTTTATAGTGTAATCAATCAATCTACTAGTAGTAGCAGAAGCAAAAGAAAGGAAGATGCTTTCACAGTATTATACATTCATTCATTCAGTGGATTTTGCCTTTGCCTTTGAATTTGAAACTGAAACAAAACTAACTACTATTCATTCATTCCATTTATTCATAGGATGGCTCAACGATGAGAAAGTCAACGTTGGCTAGCTAGGTTCATCATGCAATTGCAATTGCAATTCAGAGAAAAGGGAAAGAAAATTATACAATTACTTAATTCGATTTGATTTGCAGTGACAGAAGAAATAGAAAGAAAGAGTGTTTTTAAGTAGGAAGAAGAGATGGCTTACGACGAGTATTATCAATACTAGTAGGGATGGGAGGAGAGGAGAGCCAGGAAGTGGAGGAGGAGGATGAATTGGCGGAGTAGACGGCGGATAAAACATACAAGGAAGAGAAGACGATTCCGAGGAAGACAGTGGCGTAGATCGCGACGAAGAGAGGCTTGGAGTTGGCGATTTCCTGGTACGCATTCCTCCATGTGGAAGATGCTCCTCCGCCCCCGCCCCCACCTCCCACCATTTCTTCTTCTTCTTCTTATCACTCCAACTTGAATATTTTTTTTTTTGCTTCAATCAAACTCACTCACGCCATTACTAATTTTGATTGATTCAATTTCAATATCAAAATAAATCCAAACCCAAACCAATCCAGGCTAGACTCAGACCATTAGTTTTATTTATTTATTAATACTAATATTTATTGTATTGGACATTTTTTTTCTCTCTCTCTCTCTGTTTTTTTTTTATATTGCAGTTTGTGCTTGCTTAGTGGCTTCCTTCACCTGCCCTCCCCCCTCCATCCCTCCCTGTAGACTATAGTGTGTGTCCTGTCCGGCAGCCGCGGTCAACTCGCCACGCTCCCTCTCTTTTACTTTTGTCTTTTTTCTCTTTTCTATATATATTTAATGTTTTTTTTTATTGATTTTTCATTAATTGATTTAATAATTGGTAGATAATGAATAAAAGTGCATGCATAATTATTATAAACTCTCAACAATTTTATATTGTTTCTTATAAACATAGTTAAGAAATTAAAACAATATTCTTTATATTCTAAAAATTACAATAAATAATAGTGAAGTGGTCAACTAAATAGGGGATCTTTCTGCAATTAAACAAGGGAATCTTCCATTTAATTCTACTTATATCCATAATACAGGCACTTAATGGCATCTTTCATGCCAGTCCAGCGTATTGTTCAAGCCCACGTCCACGCATTTCCAGCTTAAATATTAATCTCCAAATTAATTAATACTCCTATAATAATATTTTTTATCCAATAATAAAAGTGTTTTTAACTAGTTTTCACATAATTAATTTAGATTAAATTCATGCCCGGTTTTAAAAACATATATATATATATATATATATATATATATAATAGATTTAATTAAGACCCTTGTGTAGCTATCACTCATAGGACACTTCCAACGCCAAGTGCTCAAATATTCCAAAGCTATGAATCTTTACATCTTTCTTGATCACCTACATGCTCACGGCTTGATGTGTAAAAGGGCATTGATTGATTACAACATTCAGCTCGATCTTAATTGCCATGAAAAACAAGATATCATGATTCTGAGCTAGGCATTAGCTTAGCAAATTAATATCTAGCAATAGCAAGAACAAGAAGGCAATTAAATCCACCAAACTGATATCATGTGGCTCTTTGGATTCTCCACCAAACATCCAAGAAATCTGTGGATAATTGGAGCCATATCCCTAGTAATCCTTGTAATCACAGCCTTGAGGAGATATTTCGTGCACCTTGATCATAAGAAAACAAGTGATGATGGTAATCATCGCTGCAGCACTGCTGTCCAAGTTACAGGAAGAGTAGTAGAGCAAGAAGCAGTGGTTACCAAGTGGTGCCCTGGTGTCATACGGACTTACGCACTCGAGGAGTTGAAGATGGCAACAAGGGATTTTCGAATTCGGATAGGGGTTGGAGCTACTTCTTTTGTTTATCTTGCAGATCTTGGGGATGGACGATTCGGGGCGGTGAAGAGAGTGATGGAGGATAGAGGTGGGAGCAAGAAGATATTCTTGGATGAAGTCTCAGTCTTGTTACGGATTTCCCATCCAAATTTAGCCAGGTTGATGGGTTTCTGCTTGGAAAAAGGTATGCCAAATCTTCTTAATTTTATATATTCTTCTTCAACCTTTCATCACTTCAGTTTATTAATCACGTATATGCATGCCAGTTGATTATTCTTGGAAAAATGTTGGTTTGATGAAGCCTAGGGTTCTTATAGGTCCCGCAAGTGTGTCACTATATGGGTTAGACAACAACTTACAGATTTAGCCCAACTCTCCCGAGGATCATTTTACATCCGAAGATCGAAGATTAATAGTGTTTTTGACAGTATAGTTTCTAGTTGGGGGTGTTTTTTAAATAATTTTTAATGTTAAAATATATGTAAATGATATTTTTTTATTTTTTAAAAATTATTTTTGACATCAGCATATCAAAACGATTCAAAACATACAAACTATATTAAATTTTAATTAAAAAAAATTCAAATTTTTTCGAAACGCAGCCATAGCCACGTTCCCAAACTGCTCTACGAGGCAAACAAATGTTCCAAATCCAAAAACTAGGCAAACTAACACTAATTTAATGGGTCTCTGCAGGAGAACAACTTCTTCTACTAGAGTATGTCCCAAACAAGACTCTCTTTGACAGGATCCATACTTACCATGGCCAATCCTCGGGTATTCTTTCATGGTCTAGCCGCTTAAGCATTGCACTTGACATTGCTCGAGCGCTCGATTACCTCCACTCGCGAGCTGATCCAACCATCATTCACAGGGATGTCAAGTCGTCTAACATCCTCTTAGTTGACGATGATCACGCCAAGTTAGCCGACTTTGGGCTATGCAAGTTAGGCTATGACAGACCAGACACAGAAACTAGCACCACTCCTAGTACTTCTCCAACTAGCATCAAGGGCTCTTTTGGTTACATTGACATCAACTACCTCAATACAGGCCTTGCAACACCCAAGATTGATGTTTATAGCTACGGGGTGCTACTACTTGAGCTCATCACAGGCCTCAAATCAATACAAGGTTCTGTGACGCTTGCTGAATGGACCGAGGAGTGGAGGAAGAGTGATGATGTAGAAGTTTGGGCTAATCTACTGGATCCAAAACTTAACGGGAATGCGAATTTGGAGCAGTTAAGTGTATTGATCCATGTAGCGAATTTGGCTCTACTAGAGAATTCCGAAGGGAGACCAGAAATGGGGCAGATTGTCGATAGAATTCGAAGTTGTATGGAACCTCAACCCAATCCCCACTTGTTGTCAGTATAAAACCTCACATGCACATACTCTGCTTTTGTTCACTGCATTGATTGTAATCTCTTAGCTATATATAATTATCAGGCATTCGAAAGGAAAGGTATATACTTATCCAGTTACGTATTTTTAGTGTACTATGATTGGTATCTATACACACTTGCAAATTCCAACTGAAATGGGCATTCAGGTGAAATCGTTGCTTAAATACAATCTAAAACAGAGAAGAAGAAATGATTTATAGAGAAATATCTAATTGATTCTTTTACATATCAGTGATGGCCCGTCCCCAACCTTTATTCTCTTAGCTAGTACATAACATGCATACACTGCAAGTACATTGGTTTATATCATTCAAAAGTCGACATTTCTGTCTGAAAAAAGAAGCAGCCAGAAGGGCGCTGATGATCAGGAATCAGAGCCAGCATAACAGGACCTCGTGCACCTTCTTCAGTAGTTACGCTTCCATTGTTATAATTCAAGTCCGTGCAAGTAAAACCAGGACAAACTGCATTGATTGCGATTTTGGGGTACTTCTTTGCCAAAATCCTTGTGTAGGCATTTTGAGCAGCCTTGGACACAGTATAAGCTGAAAAAAGGGTAGGCCAACGTTTGGTTTCCACTAAATCATTCTTAAAATCCTCCAGGAACTCTTCCACCAGCTCCTCAACTTTTTCTTCTGTGAGGCCATCAACATCACCTAGCATCTTTTTGGTTTTTTCATTAGGAATAAACTGCAGGAGAAACAAATTTTGGTAGTGAACTTTTCCATATATATATGAATATATGCTAATTAAACTTTATCTAGTGCCTGAAAGAGATGGATATATATGGCGTGTTTACCTTTAGCTTCCCAAAGGAGGAGGAGACATTGACTATTCTTGCAGAATTGGATCGTTCAAGGATAGGAATTAATGCTTCAGTTAGGTGCTTGATTCCATAATAATTTGTTCTCAGGCAACTAATTGACATTTCATAAGTTTGCTTCATAAGTTTTCTTTGTGATGCAGCATTTACACCTATAATCTGATCAATAATCCAATACAGCAAAACGTTAGAGATTGAAAACATATATACTTGTATTTTTTTTCCAAGTTCAGAATTCCATTACCATCATTCTCAACGAAATTTATAAGAAGATAGTATTACTTTGAGAGACTTACATCTTCAACACCAAATCTTAACTTCTTCCAGTCATCTTCTTTAATTTCTGTTCCAGTAATGCCTGCATTGTTCACCTGTTGCGGTTTCCTAAACATGTTAGAATTTGTAGACAAGTGCCAGCTGGAACAATATAAATTTATCAAGAAGTAAAGAACTCCTTGGAAGCAATTGAGAACATTACCAATATATCAAGCCTTCCGAATTGGTTTCTGATGAAATTGGCGAAGGAAGCAATGCTGAGTTCGTCCGTTACATCAAGTTGATGAAAAACTACGTCAGAAAAACCTGAAACTTGGAGGCTTTTAACAGCTTCCAGACCCCTCTCCTCATCTCTAGCCGTTAAAACCACCAGGACCCCTTTAGATGCCAACTGCCTGCAAATCTCTAAACCAATCCCTTTATTTGCACCCGTAACAACTGCCATCCTGAAATTTCATATATAAAAAAGAAAGGTATTAGAATATGAAGTTTGTGAGTATATTTTTCGAGTCAACACATGTTGCAGAGGAGAGGTTTCGTAATAAAGAAGTGCCTTTTGATTGGAATTACTTCTGCCATTGTTGGCGAGAGCTTCAGATTGTGTGATGCTACCGAGATA
>Ga0325414_1008866_pt1 | contig 10639 bp, 7 predicted proteins | sample PopdelMetagenome_8_FD_206183 | JGI IMG/M metagenome (GOLD analysis project Ga0325414, IMG submission 206183) | Populus deltoides microbial communities from Bellville, Georgia, United States - Leaf-PdKOR-R3 | ecosystem: Host-associated > Plants > Phyllosphere > Phylloplane/Leaf | place: USA...
CCATTTTGAGCCTCAGACAGAAACCCTTTATCGCATCCTTCTATTTTAGTTTAGGACAGCTTGTAACAAGAGCAGATCGACCAACGGGTGGGATGCGTCCGCCTTGAATTTTTCTTATCTTGACAAAAAGTAGAGACGGATTCCGCATGTTAGTTCTATGTTCCCAGGTTGCTTGTGGAAAGAATCTCAGGATTTTAAAATGCCCGATAAAATTATCTTAAATAACTTTTTTTTAAGTTAATGATTTTGAGGTTTCCTGCTGCCTCTGCTACCATGTTAATGACAGAACTTTGTTATTATGCCTTACAGGAAGGAGATTTTCACCCCACTGTTTTTCTTTTTTGCTCGGAAGCCACATTCAGACAGCCAGTAATGGAGCGCAAGCTCTGCTGCTTCAGTTTTCAATCTTCCTGGGAATCGTGATGGTAGGGTGTATCTTAGAATTAACCATGACAATGTTATGCCGCTGCTGTTCTGTGATTCTCTCAACTCTGTCCAGTTTTCTCCGAGTTGATTTGTGCTGTACCTCTTGATATTTGCTTGATAATTTATGTCAGCTTTCCGCTGCATTTCAATCTTTACCAATCCAACGGACAAGATTTTACCATAAAAATTACGGCATTTTTTTATATTTCTGTTACCGATCTTCTGATGGCATCATGTTGCAGGTCCCCCAGCCTTATGCTGCAAGATGTGAAAGCTGAAAGCAAGATTGAAGCGCCTATAAGCTGCATCTTCAATTTTGAATTGCTGGTTTATGCTCCATCCACCACCAGATATAATAATTTTATCAAAATTTTTTTTTATCGGTACTTACACTAACATTTCGTGTCACTAACATTCCGTTTGTGATTATTTTACCAATAGAAAACTTCCATCAAAAATATAATTATCAATAAATTTTGGTTTGTTAGTAAGTTTATTGTTAATAAATTTACCAATAGCTTTACAGATAGACCATGTATGTAAAAAAAAAAAATTATTCATTTTAGTTTATCAATAATTCTCTCAGTACTAACAACAACAACAACAACAATAACAAGAAGTTTACAGTCAGTTGCCTTTGAGAGGGAAAATGGTACGCATGAGTAATTATTTTATAAATCAACTTTGAAGATACATAGATAAATGATGAAAGATAAAATTAAAGTGGTAAGAATATTTTTGTTTAGGCTGAACAATATTTTCTTTAGTTTCTTTTATTTTTATGTTTATCTCTGTTAAAAATAAGTATCAAGAGACCATGATAGAAATGATGGTTGAGTCAATTTCTAGTTCTAGCAATATGCATGAAGTTGTAAATGACAATAGTAATACTTATAGGAATATGGTTATGGATGCGATATGAATGAATCATGGTTATGCAAGTGAATGTCCAATCATAGATGAAGAACCAAATGCAAACGAAGTTAGTTTTTTGATCTTTTGAAAGACTCCGACTAACTTATGGTATGAGTGCACTAATCATAGTAAATTATCGGTTATTGCACATGTGTTCACCATCAAGTAAGATTATGGGTTGAGTGAGACTGATTACGATAAAATTATTGAATGAACGAGTAGAATTTTACCTGAAGAGAATAATGCACTCATATAAGTTATGAGTGCATTAATCATAGTAAATTATAGGTCATTGCACATGTGTTCACCATCAAGTTAGATTATGGGTTGAGTGAGGCCGATTACGACAAAATTACTGAATAAGAGAGAATAATTTTACTTGAAAGGAATAGACTGAAAGAGAACTTCTATGCTTCGAAATTCATGATGAAACCCTTCATAAAATTGACACATATCCAAACTTCTGCATTTTATAATACCTTGAAAATGTAGAGTTGACCGAGTGTAGAATATGTGGACATACTCTTTATAAACCTAAAAATGGCAGGAGAATGACTCTTATTGCACATAAAAAAATTTAGATACTTCCAATCACTTCTAGACTGCAAAGGTTATTCATATCTCCAAAGACTGTTGAGCACATGACATGATATTATTCACATAATGCAGTGGATGGAGTCTTGGTGCACCTATCTGATGAAGCCTGGAAATATTTTAATAGGGTGCATCTTTAATTTTCAATGGAATCAAGGAACGCACGTCTTATGTTATGTATAAACAGATTCAATTCATTCGGGTGATTTATTGTTTCTTATTTTTGTTGGCTGGTGATACTCACAATTTATAACTTGCCATTGGAATGTATATGAGGCCGGATTTCATGTTTTTATCTAAGGGCATACCCGGTCCTAAAAGTCCGGGTTGAAATATATATGTTTATCTTCGATCGTTGAACGATAAGTTGAAGCAATTGTGGTCATCTAGGACTTTGACTTTTAATGTCTCGAGGAAATTATAAATCTATATGAGATTACACTACCAAAGAGATGACCGATATAACATGAATCATCGAGGAAAGTTTTTTCGATGAACAATAATTGTCTATAAGCGCGTTGGTAAAAATCATGCCGACTAAATTCTAACTACTGATGAAATATTCTGTAGGTAAAATGTAAAATTCTAGTTTTTTTGACCCCCTTATTCAAGCAAAATAACAAGATTCAGGAGGTGTAAATACTCTTAAACCACTAAAGGGTTCATAATTTTCTCCAATCTCAACATATGTGTAACACTATTTTCTCATACAAAACATTTATTACATATCAAAACAAGAACAAACAATCTTAATGTTGGGATGTAATGCTCTTAATGTTGGGATTTAATGCTCTTTTATATATTTATTGCATGTTCTCTCACTACTAAAAAAGAGGGTCACTAGCATCGGATGTTAGCAACAGAATAATTTAGATGCAAATTTAGCAACAGATTAGTAACATATTACATATATATTAATTTTTTAATATTAGCAATGGATTTAGCAACTCAAAATCGGCTACTAAAAAATAAATTAATATATTAAGAATCAACAACGGATTTTCCGTTGCTAATATGGTTGCACAAAATTTACAATGAAAAAGTCTGTTGTTGATAAAAAGAAAAGATTAGATTTTGAATTTTATATAAAAAAACAATAATGACGTGTTAATAATTAATTGGTACATGTATACCTGCCAAAAAAAAAAAACCTCACACAGGTAAATACCAATCTCAAGAGAAAAACCTTTCATTCTCCAAAAGAACCCTAACCCATATGTCGCTTTTTATTCCTTTTCCATAAACCCCATCTCTGTCACTTTTTTAAATTCTTCTCCATGAATATGTTCTCCCAAGGATTTCATCTTGCAAGGAACAAATATGGTGCAACGAAGATAACATATACAATTAGAAGCCGACCCATATTTGAGAGATTGTGTTTGTAATTTAAAGAGAATATATATTGTTTTATTAACTAATTTTATCGACGAGAAGATTAGTTTTTTTGATTTATTACAAATTATGTGTTAAATATGGTTGTCGTCATATGCTAATGTTTCTAATTCTTAATGTAATGTTCTTTATCTTCATGGTTCTGTGATGATTCCATTATTGCTTGGTTAGGTAGTGAGGCTTTTTCCAGGGTTTCGGTTTTTTCTGTTTTGCTGGGTGTATGTGTGTTGTTTTTCAGAGGAGAAATATGGGTAGCTTATGACAGACCCATAAATAAAAGTTAGATCTTGGATTTTACTAGCGTATTGTAAAAGTTGTTTGGTTAGTTAACAATTTTTTACATACTACATCATTTTCACTCATCTTCTTCATCATCAACCTCTCTCAAGTGAATTTGTTCTTGTTTAGTAGTCTTAAATAGAGCAGAGCAAAGAGAGTGAAAATGTTCATCATTAATTTTTTTACCTTTCTCATCCTATTTTGACCAAAAAATTTGCACTCTTAACTATTCATTTTATTCATTGTAACGCAGATGCTAAGGGCTTAACCATCATAGTGCAATGATATTCCTTTCTTATTTGCATTTAGCTTCACTAAAAGAGGTTAAAATTTAGGATTTCACGTCTTTGCTTTTCATCTAGTTTTTCATTTGATTGGTTACTTCTTATTTGTAGTCCTTCTATATTGAGAACCAAGTAAGGAAACAACATGGCAATGATTTAATTCTTACTACATAGTAATTATGTGCCTCTATATGATCGTGGATATGTGTTGCCTTTGACTTCAGTAGATGGTCCAATTAATATAGAAGGGTAAATGATCTTGACTTGTGTACCTTTCTTAGATTTTATATTTTAAAAATGTTACTTTTTTGGTCTTTGTCCTACATGCTCAAAATTGTAGCAAATATCCAAGTTGTTCAAAACTTGTTGATTGTTATATATATTGAGCAAGCTTGTGATATTAGCATTCGTGATGATTTTATGATTGTGGAAGTGGTATTGTATGTGATGCCTTGACAAATATAATGTGCTGGACAGTAACTAACCACAAGGGATATCCATGTGAACGTGCATTTATTTCCAAGAATCTTTTGTTTTTAATTTCCTTTGGCAATTTGCAATGCGAACCTCATTACAGGGTAATTTACTTTTTTAATTTCTTAACACTACTATTCTTACTTATTTTTTCTTCTTCTAATTTCAGGTTGTTGAACCCATCACATCACATTACTTATTTGTATTTGGAATTGCCAAATTTTTGGGTCGTGCATATTGGGTCCTCTAGGCTTGTCAATGTAGCTTAAAACTTTTTATAAATTTTAGAAGATAACTTGGTTTATAGAAAAATTGCATGATCATTGAATCTTGGCATCTGTTTGCTAATAATGATGCAATTTGTTTCCAAAGTGTTTTTTTTAATACTACACTTCTTTGAAAGAGAAGTTGTTATTTTATATGTTGTGTAGTTTAACGACCATTTATTAGATATGCATAATTTATTTTAGTTTGTCAATATTTCTTTGTTTAATGTAACGATCTTAAGTAATAAATTATTGATCAAATAAATATTTAATAGTTGGTTTAAAAAATAATTGTGGCATGTGTTTTTATGAAAACTTCATTTCTACAATATTAGTTGACAATGCAAACAATTATATATTTTTGTTTCAATAGAAGAGTTTAGATTACCAAAGCTGAAGAAAAAAGATGATGGTGAGAAATAATAAACAGAGTAGTTGCTTAGTGTATCCTAATTACTAGCTATTTAGCCTACATAATTTCATTAATCCATAGGACAATTAAAACAACATATTATCTTTTCTCTTTTCACACAATCCCAACTATTTAATTATACTTCAATTTCATACAGTATTCTAATATTGTTCTCTTTTCATTTATTGCAAGTTTTCTTATCTTTCCCTTTTATAACTTATGAGCTAATTATTAATGAAGTTATTTTGATAATTTATTATATAAAGTTTTAAATATAGATTGAGAAATATATTACATAATATTCTAAAATTTTATTGGTTTTAATTAGTTAATTAGATTAATATAGACGATTGATCATGGATGTATCACTGTCGTAGAGATTGTTATATTTGTCCAGAATTTATTGCGGGTGTACGAAGATTTATCAATTTTGCATTTTCAATTGATGAAAATGTATCTGGAGGTAAAATTAGATCTCCTTGTGTTAGGTGCAAAAATCAAAAGTTCTTAATGGAAGAAGATGTTTATAAACACCTGTTTTCAAGTGGAATTTGACTTGATTATGAAAATGGACTGTACATAAAGAGCCTTATATTTCATAACCAATAATTGTTGGACCTTCATCAATTAGGTGTAGTCATGTTGTGGATGATGTTTCTGAAGAAAATTCATATAGAAATATGGTTCTGTATGCAATGAGGGTTGGTGATGCATACTCTAATTATATAGTTTCTAGTCCTATGGTATCAGAGAAACTTCCGAATCCAGAGACATAAATTTTATAAATTACCGAAAGCTGTAGGGGAGTCTTTATAAGATGGGTGTACCAAGCAATTCAAATTATCTGCTTATATACAATTGCTTAATATAAAGTCAACTCTAAATTTGACTAAGATGACCTTCAATAAATTTACTGAATTTACAAAAAGTTGCGTACATGATAATGAAAATTTGGTTTAAAATTTCTATGATGCCAAGAAATTTATGCGCACACTTGGACTTAGTTATGATAAATATGCTGTGTGTCCTAATTATTATATGTTGTCTTATGGGGTAGATGCTATGAAAACAAATTATAACTTTTATGGAAGTTTACGATACAAACCTAGAAATCCCACTAATAAAGGTTCTAATAAGTCAGAGAAACAACTCCGATACTTTCCCTTGACACCAAGTTCAGAGGCTATTAATGTCTCCACATCATGCCAAAGATATGACATGACATCATTGTCATAGGTCAGGTGATGGATTTATGATGCATCCATATGACGGGGAGACATGGAAGAAGTTTAATCAGGACCATCAAGACTTTGCATCCGATCCACAAAATATTTGGTTAGGATTATGCAATGATGGTTTTAGTCTATTTAACATGTCTTCAAATGTCTACTCTTGTTGGCTAGTAATTGTAACAGTTTATAATTAGCCTCCTTGAAAGTGTATGACCCAACCATTCATGTTTTTATCAATGATTATTCTTAGGCCAAAGAATCTGAGGAAAAAGCTTGATGTTTTCCTATGACTGTTAATTGATGAGTTGAAAAAGTTTGTTTGACCATTTCATTGATTGAAAACATAAATTAATATATAATTGTGTTTGCTTCTCTACGTTCTATTAGGTTAGAACATGCTATGTTGCTATGATATAAGACAAATTAAATTTCATTTTAGGAATTTATTAAGAAATGGTAAGGTATATACCAAAAAAATATTATAATAATAAGAATATAAGACAAATTAAATTCTATTTTATGATGGGGTTAAGAAGTTATTATTTTAACAATATTTTTTATTCATCTTTTTGGTTACTGATTGTCTATGCATTGTAATTAAATTCCATGATGAGTTATTATAACAACTATGTTGAGATTTGTCTTTGTTTCTTTGGTAGAAAAAAAAAATATTTTTTAAGGACGATGAACCAATTATTTGTAAGATCGATTTGGAAAGATAAGATTAGAATTATTTTGAACCAGTAGTTGACACGAGCTCCTAAGAGAGCCATGTCAGACAGAAATACCATAAATATTGTGAATTGCATTAATAAAGGTCCAGTTTGGATAAATAATGACAATTGGAATCAAATGATTAAAGATATTTGGTCCACCCCTGAATTTCAAAGGAGATCAAAATCTACAAAGAATAATCAGTTAACCAAAACAAATGGTAATTAAGCATTCATTCTGGAGGTACGGTGTCATATCAAGCTAGCATGGTAATGATTTTTTTTTATTTGTTATAATGAACTTTAAATTTTTATATTTATATTTTCTAATAGTGTTTTTGGTTGATAGCAAGAAAACATAGGTGGAAAAGAACCTTTACGAGATGATATGTTTTCGATGTTGCATCAGAGTACTAAGCAGCCTAAAACCTTAATAGATAACAAGTCTAAAAAAGTTGTTGTAAGTATTTTTTTATGTAATTTAATTATTATTTAAAATTAAAATGAATTTATTATTATATTTAATTTTGTTGTAGAAGAATTACAAAAAAGAGATGATTTCAAGATATGAAACTGATCGGGAAAATCATCTTTCATTTGACGGAGCAGCTTGGTGTGTGGCTATAGAAGAAGTTACAAAGGGTTGAATATATGGTGCACCTAGTACGCTGAAATCAATGGTTAGTATGAGTGCTTCATCACAATCCTATAGGATGGAGTCAACACCTCCTAACTCATCAATTCAAGTATTGAAAGAGCAAATAAAGGAAAGAGATGGTCATATTTTATCACTACAACAGGAGATGACTTCTATAAAAAAATTTCTTAGTAACATGGGATACCAAGCTTGGGCATCAAATATGAACCAATGTATGTCGACACTTATGGCTTCATCTATGCCATCACATACGGCTTTACAGATGATGACACATATATATTTCATGTCTATTCTAGTATATCGACCTAGGCCTTGACCACCATATACTAATCCCACCTTATGATGGTCAACATTGTTTTGGTTCGTTTCCACCACTACCCCAACCACCACCTCTATGATAAAATATATTTATTTAATTGTGACCTATCTATATTGATGTAAGTTGAACAAGATTTTGATATAAGTTCAATAAGATTTTGAAATTTATTATAAAATTTATTTTTATTTGACTTATTATTGTTGATAAAATAATTTCTAGTATTAATTTATGTTCTTTATATGTTTTTCTACATTTTTTTGAAATATCCACAAGTAATTATAAGAAATTCAATAGATGGAAAAAAATAATTTAAAAAATTCATGTTTTAAAAAATAGTTATTGAGCAAATTAGTAACGGACCAACAACAAATTTTCCATTGCTAATTAACAACGGATCAGTAACACAATAGTCGTTGCTGATTAGCAATGCAATATCTGTTGCTGATCAGCAATGATGATTAATGATAGAATATCCGTTGCTGATTTATATAATTAGCAATCGAATTTTAACAACAGATAGGTTGTTGCTAAAAAGATTAGCAATTGATAATCCGTTACTAAAAAATTAGAATTTATTATTTGCATTTGACATTATTTGTTGCTAATTTTATTTGCAACGAACTAAATAGTTACTAATTAACCTTCTTTTTTAGTAGTGTCTCTCTAAAGTTATTAGCTTAAATTTTTGAGTCTCAAAATCCAACATTTAATCAAACCTATTATCCAACCATCACTTTATTCCTAAACATATTTGACATCTTGAAATAGATAATGTTCTAACAGAATTTAGCCCCTCTTTGGATAAATAGAAATAGAAAATTTATTTTCAAACATCATTGATATCTTGAAAAAAGTATACGGGAATCTTGATAATTTATAAAAATCCATTAATAACTTCCACCCACGACAATTTCCCACTTTTATACCCCCAGATAATGCTCGCAGGAGAACATGGGTGGCAAATTATGGGGTGAGTAAAAAATTAAAAAGCTAAAAAAAAATTATTTGAAAAAACTAAATTGGTAAAAAAAATTAATTAAATTGGTTAAAATATTTTAAAAAATATCCAGTTCAGTTTAGTTTCTAGTTTTGATGTGCCTGAACCGATCAACCCAAATCAAACCAAACCGATTCAGTTTAGAAATACAAAAAAAAAAAAAACCAAGCAGTCCAAGCCGCGGGCCCGCTCCTCCCATTACTTTCCCTTTCAACAACCTTAGCAGACCATTTATCTGCTTTCCCTTTCACACAGCTGCCCCCTCCCCTCCAACGCTTTCAATTTTCATTCACACTTCACAATGACACAACCACCCCCATCTCGAAAAGAATGGCAGACTTAAGCAAAACCCTAGAAGAAGGGGAGAGGATTGTGACTCCCAGCAGACGACCTGGCGGTACCCTTAGAAAATCCATTTGGATTAGGGTTGGTTATACCCCCTAAGACGAAGTCGCCGTCTACCAATCCAAAGGGGCCCTGGTATGCTCTTCTTTGATCTGGAGAATCATGGGTTTGGTTCCATTCTCTTAAATTTTCTGCTATGTGTGTATGTGGATGAAAAAAGATTGATATGGGTTGGTTTCTTTTATTATAATGTGTGACGCAGTGGAGAAAGGAAATGCAGACTCAAGAAGTTCCTTCGGGTTATGATCCTGTTGTTCCTGCAAAGCCAAAAACAAAGTCTGTTAAAAGGGGAATGAAAGAAAGAAGTAAAAGCGGCTTCAGAAAAATAACCATAGGTTTTTTCGGTTTTGGACCTCAAAAATCAGACCCAAACTGAATTGAAATCGGTCAGTTTGGACCGGTTCCAATTCGGTTTGGATCCTTTTTTTTTTCCTTCCGTTTGGTTGTTTTTCAAAGATAAATTAAAATTAAATCTAACCAAAAATGGTTACCCCTAGCAATTCTATTGGCTTTTCAATTTTGTTATTAACCCGTTTTTACTTGAAATCTTTTGCTATGCTATTACAGTAATACTCCAGGCCATGAAGCTTTTTAGGTTAAGTCGTCACGCCGATCATTTAAGCTTGCACAGGTTTTTGGGGCAGCAGGGTAGTCATAGATGGAATCAAAAGAACATCTCAAATCCACCAGAAAGGACCCAAAACATTTGTCATTTTGTTCATCCATTTGAGCTCCATGTTCAATGGTGTAAATTGAAGAGAATCACAGTGTTTCTGTACGTCCAACAAGTTGCTTGCTTGCTCGTTCTCCCCTTAATCGCCAACCTTTTACATCCCTATCCATCAAATATATATATATATATATATATATATATATATATATATATATATATATATAGCATCACCGCATAGATGAAAATTATAATTAATTGAGAATAAAGTACTAATGAGAAAGAATATTCATTAATAAATGAACAAACACACTTGAGATTAGAGAAAAGGAAACACCTTCTGGGCTCGGTAGGATAAAAATATTCAACATGTTTTTTTTTTGCTGTGGAACATTAAATTTACATCTTTCCTTATCATTTTGTCGATGTCAAATAGAATTAAGAATGGACTCTTTCACGTCCGCCCTCGTAACTTCCTTCGGATTGCTGACACTGCTGGCCACCACCATGCTGGTGGTGGGGGTGGTTGTTGTGTGGCTGTCAGCGTTAGTCGGCGGATGGTAATACATGCGAGCAGTTTGCGGGCAATGAGAATGAAATCTT
>Ga0325414_1008867_pt1 | contig 10639 bp, 9 predicted proteins | sample PopdelMetagenome_8_FD_206183 | JGI IMG/M metagenome (GOLD analysis project Ga0325414, IMG submission 206183) | Populus deltoides microbial communities from Bellville, Georgia, United States - Leaf-PdKOR-R3 | ecosystem: Host-associated > Plants > Phyllosphere > Phylloplane/Leaf | place: USA...
TTGATATTTATAAATAAATAAAATATTTTTTTTGTTGTTTTTTTTTTATATATATATATATATATATATATATATATATATATATATATATATATATATATTATCTAAAATATGACACATGACCTATCATCTATAACTTTTTTTTTTTTCAAAAAACAGGGCGGCTGCCTACTACGATCACCAAAGTTGATTGTAGAGTGAATTATAGTTTAATCCTTGGGTTTATTTTTTTTTATTTTGTAATTTGTTCCCTGAGGTTTTGAAAATAATACGTTAATAACTTGACCAAAGTCGATTGTAAATTCTTTTTTGAAATTTCTAAATTGAAAATAAAAAATAAAAAATTGTCATGAAAAAACAATAACGGACTAAATTACAAATGGGTATGAAAATATAACAATAAAGGGACTCAATATTCGGTTTTTCTAAATCATAGGGATAAACTAATTATTTAACTAATTAAAGAAACAGGGATGAAATAACAATTTACTCTAATATGTAAATTTGCAGGACCGAATCCTCTTTTTGGGGGACTAAAATCAGCTGTATCTATGTTTGGAAGGTCAAGTCACATTTGGGTAGAAGGAGAAGGGATGCTTCATGTTTTGTATTTTGAAAAAGCTAGAGATGGAAGCTGGACAGTCACCTACACAAACAAATATGTCGAATCCGAAACATTCAAGTTAGAAAAGCAAAGAAACAAGCCATCTTTTCTTCCTGCAATAGAAGGCAGCTCCCCAGCAATATTATCAGCTTACTTGCTAAATTTGGTGGGTCGCCATATCTATGCAATATATATATATATATATATATATATATATATTGCATAGATATAATCAAGTTCCCTGGCGCCAATGAAAATATGACTAAAATGAATTGTTGGAGGCTTTATGGCCTTGGCTTATAAACTGATCATGTCTTCCTAAATGGATATGCAGCTGCGATTTGGCAAAGTTAACAAGTACCTTAGCAACACCAACGTTTTTGAGCATTCAGGGAAGTACTACTCCGTTGCTGAAAATCACATGCCTCAAGAAATCAACATGTTTACACTAGAAACTTTAGGAAATTGGGATGTCAATGGGGCTTGGGATCGACCTTTTACCAGCCATCCGAAGGTTCCTGTTCTTCCATATACCTTAGACTATAAAGATACCGTATTGTTTTCTGTCTGAATTGGCTTCTTCTTCTTCTTCTTGATGTTGCAGAGAGCCCCGGATACAGGGGAGCTGGTTATAATTGGGGTGGATGCAATAAAACCTTTCATGCAACTAGGAATAGTTTCAGGTATATGCATTTCAATTAGAACAGTACTGAAATAAATTTTGAGCTACGAAATATCTCTTAAAGCTTGTTGATATTCTGTGCACCTATCCAAACAAATTTTCAGCTGACGGGAAAAGATTGGTTCATAAAGTTGATCTCAAATTCAACAGGTGCTCCCTTACTCATGACATAGGACTTACACGGAGGTAAACTAAGGTCCAGTATCTTTTCATTAGTCTCAAAATGTGGACATCATCAATTGATCAACATGAATTTGAGTTTGCAGGTACAATGTGATAATGGATTTTCCACTCACTCTAGACATACAACGACTGCTTAAAGGCGGCCCGTGAACTAAATATCCTTCTGCACTTCACGTGCACTATACATGAAAAGTGCTGGAAAATTATCTTTTAAGAATCACAATATACGTGCATAAATGTAGGTTAATAAAATATGACAAGGCAGAATATGCAAGAATTGGAATCATGCCTCGGTATGGCGACGCAGACTCAATCAAGTGGTTTCAGGTGGAATCAAGTTCCACATTTCACCTTCTTAATTGTTTTGAGGATGGTCATCAGGTAAAGTAATAAGAACATCACATATTAAGACATGTATTTATATTATTTGAAACATGCACTCGATTTTAACCTTTCAACTTCTGACAAATAAATGCGATTCTGTGGTTGCAAACAGGTTGTTGTGAGGGCATGTAGGGCTCTTGATTCAATCATACCTGGACCTGATATGGGTGTGGATAAATTGGAGTGGTTTTCAAGAAGGCTTAAGCAAGTAGAATCAGTTGATGAATACAGTTCTGATTCAGAAGATGGATCGCTTTTCAGTCGTTGCTGCGAATGGAGATTAAATATGAAAACTGGAGATGTCAAGGAAAGATACCTGACAGGAACTGAATTCTCTATGGATTTTCCAATGATCAATGGAGATTTTACTGGTGTTAAAAATAAATATGGCTATACCCAAGTTATTGATTGCAGTGCTAGCTCTGACTCAGGTGATTATAAATAACATTTTTCTTTCTATAGAAATTTACTATATCCTGATGATAAGCTTACTAACACTTGAACATTTCAGGTATGGCTAAATATGGAGGTCTAGCAAAACTACACTTTGAAGAGCCAGACACTGATCAAACCAATTCGGTAGTTAATTAAGCTCTTATATGTGCTAACCCTCTTTCCCAACACATTTAAAATCATGCTGACACCACTTTGTTTCTGTGAACCAGAAAGATGGCCAATATGAAAAGCTGATAAAGGTGGATTACCACAAATTTGAACAGAATACTTTCTGCACTGGAGCTGCCTTTGTTCCTAAACCAGGAAGTCATGAAGAAGATGATGGTTGGATCATCACTTTTGTCCACAATGAAGATACAAACATGTCTAAAGTAAGTCAAATAATCTTGCGGTTTGGTATGTAATGATCATATTATTGGATGTGTCATTACCTCTAATGTATTTGTTTTACTTTTCTAAAGGCTTATATAATTGACACCAGAAGGTTCACCAGTAAGCCAGTTGCCAAAATCACACTGCCTTGCAGAGTCCCATATGGATTTCATGGAGCTTTCATGCCTATCTTGTTGGGAAATTTGACTGCATCAGAATATTAATGGTACCATTTGTTGTCAGAAAGTTAGCCTTCTGAAGCACTTTCTAAGGACGATAAGTAGAAAAATTTGAGTGGCTTCCGGATTTTATTCTTGTTTATTGATGTATATAATTGTTATTTTCAGCTTGATTGAAACGGTGCATGTTTCATAATGGAATAACGAGTAAGTGATTGGAATCTTTCATGTGATTTTTTATGATGTTATCTCCATTGATGATACCATACGTGGTGCACGTTTTAAATTGATCTCCAATTAATCATCAAATCCAAATCTACGAATAATTGAACATGGTATACATGGATACCTTTTCCTTTTCTTTTTTTTGTACGAGTACATGGATTAATTGTTTTTCTCAATTTATTTAGATTTCTCAGGGGCATTTCTTGTCAGGTAATTTGTAACATGAGAGTGATCAGTAGGCTTAGACTTGTAAATAAAATTAGTTTTACTGTCACTTCAGATAACAACATTTGAAAAAAATAGTGATAAATAAATCTAGAAAAACATTTTAAATAACTTATATCATATGCATATCAACTGTATTGTATTTTTAAAACATCTGAACAAATTAATATGCCCGGCGGAGGGAGAGTTAAATGGTCAAAGTTTTCGATATAATCAAAAGTTGTCCAGAAGATTTTTAACTAATCCCTCGAGATATAATCTTGAAACCTTCAAGATAGAGAAAGAAAGGGACAGGCCAGTTTTTCTGCCAAACTTGGAAGGAGATTCTTTAGCTGTTTTACCATCAAATCTTATCAATGCGGTATATTTGACTTTTTCTATATAAATGTGAAGCTGCTTTCTACTTAACAGGCCTGAAACTTGTGTAAATTCTCTGTGTGGTTGAGGTTTGATACACTGGCTAAACAATATCAAAATCTCAACATTTTCTGGCATTCCGGGAAGCTTTATGCAACTTATACCAATTACCTACTTCAAGAGGTTGACATATCTACCTTAGAAAGCCTTGATTACTGGGATGTTAATGGTGCGTGGGATCGGCCTTTCACTAGCCATCCTGATGCGGGAGAAGTAGACCTTAATTTGCTCCATGTAACAAGAAATTGAAGATTCCATGTCAACCCGTGTATTTTGGTCAAAGGCGCAATCTTATGATAACATGAAGTTTCTTTGACTAAACTCGAAAAGAAATCCTAAATTAACTTGAAAGATATAATTAATTTCAAACAATAACTTTTTAGCGTAATTTGGATGTTTTACCGGCCTAAGATGGCTACGGAAATTTAACGCTACAAGAGAAATGATTTCTAGGATTTTCTATCACAAGCTAACTCGATATAACAATCAAATAAAAAATTATATCCATTATCATAAGGCTATGTGTAAGAGCTCGGTCTAACCTGCCAGATATTATCTGTTTTGGATCTTACTGTCCTCACGAATTTGTTTTTGGTGACCACGCATGACCACAAAACGCATGTGACAAGTTAGTAACCAACACTACTAATAAGTCCAGCTACCAAATCTTCACCCGTCGATGTGGAAGATTACAATTCACCCACCTTAAGGAGTCCGACGACCTCGTCGGCACAACCAGACAACCAGTGAGGTCGGCTCTGATATCAAATATAACAACCCGGCCTAACCTGACAAATATTGTCTACTTTGAGCCTTACCGCCCTCATGGATTTGTTCTTGGTGACCACGCATGGCCCCAAAACATGTTTGACAAGTCAGCAATCAGCACTACTAATAAGTTCAGCTACCAAATTTTCACCCGCCGATGTGGGATATTATACTACGTGTTTAACTAAAATGTAGAGAAGCTACGTGTTTAACATGCAGTTGCATTAATTTATTGACTTAAATGAAAGTCGTCAAATGCTTTTATTATAAATGCATTCGGTACCTGACTTAGGTATGTTTAAGATTGTGGTAGTGGTGGTGGTTCAAAGTGTTTTTCTTTTAAAAATACATCAAAATAAAGTTTTTTCATTATTTAAAAATTATTTGTGACATCAGCACATCAAAACGATTTGAAAACATAAAAAAAATTAATTTTAAGCAAAAAAAATTCAAAATTTTTAGGAACACGGTTTGCATCGCGTTCCCAAACACTCCCTTAGAAAATTAAGAGGAAGGCTTGGATCTTCAGCCTATAAATAGGTTGTACCCCAAGCCTTTCATGCAACACATAAGAGAGAAAATACAAGAGAGAAAGAGATGTAGAGTGAAGGAAAGAATCTCACAAAATTGTGAGGTGTTTGTGAAAAACTGTGTTAAAAGTTTATTCCTATTAATAGAGAGATTCTCAATTTTTTTTCCTACTAATAAAGAGTGATTGTAATTCTCGTATTATTTAGTAAAATCTTTCTATACTTGCTTGTAGATATAACCAAGTTTGAGTGAACCATGTAAATTCTTATATGTCTAATTTCTCATTTTACCTTATTCTCTTGAGTTCCGTATTGTTGTTTTGCATTTTGGGATCTTAATAGTGGTATTAGAGCCTGGTTCATTTTGTTCATATACAACATTGTTCACGATATTGTTCACATATATGTTATTGTCCATATATACGGAAAGTCAGTTTTGTGAATAAATACAATCTAGGAAATTTTGTCAAAGGAGATTAGGTTTTCAGCGGGACATAGAAGTATTGTTCATACATACTATTTACATATACATTGCAATTCGTAAGTGAAACAATGATAGTTGAACATATCATGATGAATAAAATGACAATAAAGAATGAGATTGAGAGGTTCAAGAGAAATAATTTCTCACTATGAAAAACGAGAATGAAGGCAATTTTAAGGAAAGACAATGGTCTAGCAGCAATTGGAGAAAGGCCCGTGAAGATCATTACTAATGCTAAACGGATTGAGATGGATGACAATGTTATTGCTAACATATATTTAGCATTAGCTGACGAAGTATTATCAAGTGTGGCGGAGAAGAAAAATGTATAGGAGATTTGGGATACTCTGACAAACCTATATGAGTCTAAGTCTCTACATAATAAGATTTTTTTTTAAATGAGACTTTATACCTTATCAATGGTAGAGACCACGATGGTGACTATTCACATAACACTATAAGAACTCTATTTTCATAACTCACTCCGTTGGGTCAACAAATAGAGGAAAATGAACATGTAGAGCTTATATTTCAAAGTCTTCCTGATTCATATGATCAACTCATTATCAACTTGACCAATAACATTATCAAAGACTATCTAGTCTTCAATGATGTTAGTCTTCAATGATGTTGCAGTTGCTATTTTGGAAGAAGAAAATAGGCATAATAACAAAGGAGACAGAATTAACAGTTCATAAGAAAATAGGCACAATAACAAAGGAGACAGAATTAACAGTTCATACCAAGCAGAGGTATTATTGATGTTAAGAGGAAGATCAATGGAGTATGGCTCTAGTGTGGGTCAAAGGAAAGGAAGGTCCAAATCAAGAAGTAAGAAGACTGTGAAATCCTACAACTATGACATAAAAAAGCATTATAAAAGGGACTGCTAGTATAAAAAAGGTATATAGAACAACGTTGCGTCATCAAAGCCGCAGGGATGTGTTGCAAACACTTCAATTGGCAGCCCCAAAATTGATCGTTATTTTCATTTTAGTCCTTAATTCTGAATTTGTGCATTTCGACCCTCAATTAACCAACAAACTTTTAATTTTTTCAATTCAGTCAATCCTTACATTCACGTGCTTTTTTCAGTTTGGTCCTTGATTTTAGATTTCTTCAATTGCTCGTAAAACTTCAGTATTTATACAATTAAGCCCTAATTTGAGCAATTTAACTTTTAAAAATTGCAATTTTACCCCCCTAAACTTTAATTTCTTCCAATTAAAACCTAAATTGACTTCAAAAATTAATTTTTGTTATAATTAAGCCCTCAATAAATTCAATTAATACTTGAAGAATTCCAATTGAGTCCTTAAACATCCAATTTTAAAATTTTCACCTTAAATTGAATTTTCCTTTGCCAATAAGGCTTTTATCAGTCTAAAATACACTGTCAAATTTCTCAATCTTGTATATTTTAATCTTCATCAACCAGTCTTCAACAATTTCCTAAGCATTCTGGATATTCTTCTCACTTATATTTTTTCTTCTTCCAATATTTTTTTCATTTTTTTTGTATTTTCTCTTTTTTCTCTTTTTATTTTTTTGATTATGTGGGGCCCTAAAATTGGTAACAACAACATCAGTCCGAGAATTGAGGGCGGGTCGTGCTATTTTAGCTCTAGTCATACCATATTTCAGCCTAAGCTATTTATCATAGGAATTTGATGAGATTGTGTAGAAGAGGGTTCAAGAACAAATGGCTTACTAAGATTGAGTGCACACATCTTAAAACAAAATAAGATGTATTATGTTTAATTAAGAGTGTCGCACCCGACATCGCGGCGGCCCTAAAAATAATCTTCGAATTATGGAAAAAGAACAGAATTTTGACATCTTGTTCTTTTAAGGGAAAAGGTCTTGTTTAAGGAGTCGCCACCTAGTATTACGGTCACTAGGAACCCTAACTGGTCATTAGAGATTCTATGGCTCGGGATTGGTTACGTAAAAGGAAAGATATTATCACCCCTTAAACGTTCTGCCTGAGACAGACTGCATTGTTGGTTTTGTCTTAAATTGCTAAATATTTATTAGTTTATGCTATGATAATTTGCTTATAATATTCCTGACTCTGGCGCCAGTGAATATTCACATAATTTTTTTTTTTACACATGTATATATTTTTTATTTTCTATCTAAATAAAATAAAATACAACGAATAAAAATATATAAATTTAAACCGGTATTTTTATTCCTGACTCTGGTGTTAGTGAATAAACCAATAAATTTACATTATTTTTATTCATGCATACACATTTTTTATTTTTTCTACTTTTTCTATTTTTTTTATTTTTTGGGGCCGGGCCCAGCATATATTTTTGAGCTGGGCCCAGCTCAGCCCACATGGACTGGGCTAGGCCCAGCCAGCCCGGCCAGGTCATTGACCCAAGCCAGTGACCCGGCTGGGCAAAGACACGCACAACGCGTGCGTAAGGGCTAATTAAAATGCACGGCAATAGTGTCCAATGAATTAAATTGCAGAATGGGAAAGGATGAGCTTACCTGGTCTGCGAGGCAATGGAGACGGTGGCGAAGCTCTGACTGGCCGACTACCTCCTCTACTCTGCTCCTTCTTCTGCTTTCCTTTGTTTCCTTTTGATTCTGTGCCTGTATACTTTAGTTTTCCCGCAGCTCCTGAGATGATGAAGGTGCCGGCTTTCAGTGATGTTTTTGGGCGTTTTTTTTTTTCTACAGGGATGTCTGTAAAGATGAAGGCAATGGCCTTAGGCTGAGTTTTTTTAGCTATGGTTTTCGGTTCGTGCTCATACAGTCTCCCCTCCTGCTAGCCTCTTCTGTTTCTTGGGATTTCCTCTGTTTGCTCCCCTGTTTTCCCTGCTTTTCTTCAGTTTTTGGTTACTAGCCTCTCCTTTTTTTTTTCTTTTGGTTTTTTTCTCTCTCGGTCTCTCTCTCTGTTCAGCCTTGGCTCTACCTTTTTCTTCCTCCTTTTCGTCCTCCCAGTTTTTCTTTCCCTTCCCCCCCTTTGTTTCCTCTGGCTTTATAGCCACAGAATGCCATCGTTACCAGGTAATGAATTAACTATTATTGCAGGAGTAATGGCGATGCATCCGTTTTTGTTCGGTCGAGTGAAGAAGAAGATGAACAGTTCTCTTTGAAACGACGTCGTTCGATTGTTAATGGCCATTTGCGTTTTGGTCATTGAAGTTTGAAATTTTCGTAAGCAGGCCCCTGGATAAACTTTGATTGGAACCCTGCATTTCAATGTATTTTATAACACAGTCCTTGGACTCTAATCTGTTACAATGTTGCCCCCAATTAACCCCCAACTTTGCTATTTCTTCAATTAAGTCCCTGATTTCATTAATTTAACTAAATCCAAGTCCAATTAAGTCTAAAACCTATCCATTTTCCAATTAAACCCTTGATTTAATTAATTAAATTAATTTCAAACTCAATTAAGTTTCAAGATTTATCAATTCTCCAATTAAGCTCTTGATTTAATTAATTAAACTAGTCAAGAGTTTAATTAAATCATTAAACTTCCAATCATGTTATCCTTAACCCAAATTTTAATTCATTCTTCATTTATTTTATTTTTACTTGTTTTTTTCATCATTTTTTTTAGTAAGAAAAATAATTAAAATAAAAAGGTCAAAAATTGGGTTATGACAGAGTAGTTATGAGTGTATATTTTTCTCCTTCTCTTAAACCTTCTAGTTCAACATCTTTTTTCTTCCCCTCTACCTCCACCTCCACCTCCACCTCCACATTCAGCACCTCCAAGTGATGTACCAAATATATATACTTCACATTATTGATTTGATTATTTTTTAATTGGGATTTGAATGGCTTCCTACCGGTATCTTTTATTGTATATTTCTACTTTTTTATTTTATTTTTTTGTATGGAATTTTGTCTATCTCATTGGTGTGTGCTATTTATATGAATTTGGTACTTAAAATCTTCTAACCGTGAAAACTCATAGGTCTGTTTAATTCATTATTCATTGTGAAATTTTTATAAGTCAATTTTTTTAGATGTTTGTTGTTGTGGTGGTGAATTTATTGTGAGCAAATAACTATTAGCTTGTGGATCATAACTAACAAAACAAAATAAAAAATTTGCAATCTTCAATGAAATCATAGACAAAAAGGCAATTTCATTATTGTTTTTATAAGCAAATCCACTGGGATGTTTGCACCCATTCTTACATAATGTGTAGGAACTCGGTGACAGAATTGCCGATGGAACATTCTGTTAGAACAATAAACAACAACAAAATTTTTAACAAAAAATGGGTTGTAAAAGCTGATTTTTAGGTGCAAATATTGTGTTGACAAGTTCGTCAATATTTAAAATTGCCGACGGAATTGCCAACCACACTTGAAAAATATTAAACACTGATGGAATATTCTATCAATGTTTATGCTTGACATGCATCAGCATTTATTTACAAATAGAATAATATAGTTAGTTAATTCCTCAGCTGAGATTTTATTTTTATCAGCGATTCTATCAAGAACTTATTATACTGATGGACTTTTCATGCAAAAAAATGGCAACATGTTTTTGCATTTGTTGTAGTTTCCATTGAACATTATGACATAATATTTTATGTTGGTCATCTAGTTGCTATTTATCAATTTTCTAGCCGGTAAAATATTTTCTAACAATAGCTTTTCGTTGTTATTTTCATCAGTAATTTCCAATACCAACAAAATCTTTTCTATATACGAACAGAATATTTTTGTTAATATTTTTTAATTTTCTAGTTGTGTGTTTCTAATGTTTCTATCACAACCTTAGAGAAACCCATGAAAGAGAGCTATGAAATTTCTTATGGAGCTACGACCAGAATTTGAAATTGTTCGAGGTAACATTTTACGCCATGAAAATCTGCCGAATTAATATTGATGCAATCCTTGCCGATTTGCTCTGAGAGGAAATATAATTCATGATTGTCAGCAGTTAAAAAGAAATTCTAGCCGAAAGGGACAGCGAGTTTTTATACTTTAAGCACATTGGACTCCCAAAATCAAGGGCAACCAACCAATAACATAGTCCTTTCTCACAATGATGTACAATAAATGATTCTGCTACTATCCCTACTTCTGGCATCATAGGTAAGAAATCAATGTCTCATTAATTAATCTTTGTTCATTGATTCAG
>Ga0325414_1008870_pt1 | contig 10637 bp, 5 predicted proteins | sample PopdelMetagenome_8_FD_206183 | JGI IMG/M metagenome (GOLD analysis project Ga0325414, IMG submission 206183) | Populus deltoides microbial communities from Bellville, Georgia, United States - Leaf-PdKOR-R3 | ecosystem: Host-associated > Plants > Phyllosphere > Phylloplane/Leaf | place: USA...
GGATAATATTTTGAGACTTTTTTATTTATTTATTTTTTTATCCTGTCAAGTTTCAATTTCAAAATCGGGGAACAGGAAGATAAACTTAAATAATTTTTGAATGATTTGATTTTCATTGTTGAAAAAACATGGACCAGACTAGTCTTCATTGCAAGCTAGTGGTTTCTGTCGTCTCATGTTTAATTACCTATCGGTCTTCTCACTTTTTATACTAAGGCCATGGTCGGGAACATGGCTATGTTTTTAAAAATTTTAAATTTTTTTATATTAAAATTGAATATGATTTGTATATTTTGGATTGTTTTTATGTATTAATATTAAAAATAATTTTTAAAAAAATAAAAAAACATCATTAACATATATTTTGGCACGAAAAGTTATTTGAAAAGCACCTGCAACCATACTGCCAAACACGCTCTAAATAAACAAATATCGACGTATCAGCGGCGGGCCGGGCCAGAAAATATTCGTACGGTCTGTATGTTTTTATATTTTAAAAATATTTAAAAAAATTAATTTTTTTTATTAATATTATTTTAGTGTTTTTAAATTATTTTAATGTGCTGATATTAAAAATAATTTTTTAAAAATAAAAAACTATTATTTTAATATATTGATTATTTATAGATCAAAGAGAATTCATAAATAGCTAATAAATAATAATTATTCATGAAATCTTATTTGATTGAAAATAATTTTAATTATAGAAATACAATTTAAAATGTTGTTTTTGGGTATGGGTATTTAATTTTCTTCCTATTTGTATCATATTCACTAACTTAATCTACGAGCAACATGGTATATTTAATCTACCTATAATTTTAATTCATCCTCCCCTACCCAAAAAAATAATACAGATTCTAATTTATTCCAGCATATTAAAAAATAAAATGCATGCACAAAGCATTTAAAAATAAAAATAAAAAATCCTACTTTCTTAGTAATTTCCCATTTTTCAATTCCAATTTTCCATTTCTCAATCTAATAATTTGGCTCTCCATATTTCTTATTAATTTTTTTAAAATTATTTCTATATTTTCCTGATCTTTCTCATTCTTTCTAATGTTTTTTCAAAAGTTTTAAGTCTAAAATTCTATGTTATTGACATGTATTTACATTTAATGAAAAATCATATAGGAGAGATCACATTAATAAAAAAAATATAGAGTAAATGAGATAAATAAATAAAATAAAAATATCACATTAAAAATATCAATAATAGAAAGAAGAAATAAAGTGCAATTAATCTAATAAACTTTTTCCTTTTCTCTATTTTCATGATGTTGTTTTCCTACCGTTTAATGGGCCAATCTTTACTTATCTTGCTCAAAGTAATTGCTGCAAACAAACCCACATAAAAAAATCTTCACACATTAAATGGGCCTCCATCAGCCCAAAAAAAGTAAAAAATAACAGGCCATAAAAGATTCTAGCTTAGCTTCTCTGATCTCTCGCTCTCCCCGGTCCCCATCTCCCTCCCTAGTCCCTCCCTCTGATTCACCACCAAGATTTCCGCTGGTAACTCTCCTTTTCTCGCTTACATCACTTTTCATCTGTTTATTTCTGCAGAATAAACTTGTGGGTTGTTTTCAAAATTTAATTTTTCTTAGTTTCTGCACTTGTAAAGACCTCAACTTGACCAATTGTATGATCATGACAGATGGGAGAGTTGGTGGTTGATAAACATGTTAAGTACATTTTATCAGTTGAAAAGGTTTGTTTTTTACTATAAGTATTTGTCTTTTTTTTTAATTTTTGTGTTTAATAAAGTTACTAAAGTTTGAATCTTTTGGTTATGTTCCATTGTGGGCGTAGAGAAAGGATAGTTTCGAATCGGTGGTGTTGGAGCATTTAAGAATGAATGGAGCGTATTGGGGATTGGCTACTTTGGATCTTTTAGGAAAGCTTGATGCTTTGGATTCAAATGAAGTTATTGAATGGATCATGAAGTGCCAGCATGAGTCTGGTTTGTCAAGAACTTGACTTTGTTTGCTTTCATTAATTACCAATCTCATTTATCTACTCTTACATATTTGTCATGCAACTTGGAAGATAAACAAGTAAAAAGATTGGATCCTTACAGTAAGATGGGTGGTGTTGCTTTTTGTTATGCAGGTGGATTTGCTGGTAATATTGGGCATGACCCCCATATGCTGTATACCCTTAGTGCTGTACAAGTTTTGGCCCTTTTTGATAAGCTAAATGTTCTGGATGCTGATAAAGTTGCAAATTGTATCCTTATTTGGTTTTCTTTAGTGAGCTATGAGATTGGTCGTCCTTTATTTGACATTTTGTTTATTAGGAACTCATCATTCGCTGCAATTTAGTTCACATAAAGAGTAAGTACATTATAATATGGCAACTGCGTTGTGTTGTTTACATAATTAGCTGTTTACTTCACTAAAGTACCAATTGTTTGAAATTTAATGCTGTCCTCGCTTTTCTTGATTGAATGAACATTCATTTTTTGGGTCGACGACTTAAAAAAATATGAGGCTAACTGAATTGAGATATTAAGCATACCAATTCAACACATCACAGGCCATCCATTTCTTGGTTTGCTCAACTTTATGCCAGATATTAGTGGGCTGCAAAATGAAGATGGATCGTTTTCTGGGGACGAGTGGGGAGAAGTAGACTCCCGGTATTCTTTCTACCAGTCCCTTCTATCTGGGCTAATCAGCTTCTCATGCTTTTTGGAATGAGTAGTTATACTTGTAAACATTATCTCACAGGCCAGTTCTTTTCCTCTTTTTTTTTTTTTTCCAGGTTTTCATATCTTGCAATATGTTGTCTGTCTATTTTGCATCGTCTGGATAAAATAAACATGGAGAAGGCAGTTAATTACATCGCAAGTTGCAAAAATGTGGATGGTGGATTTGGATGCACTCCTGGTGGAGAGTCTCATGCTGGCCAGAGTATGTTCCACATCACACTTGGAATTTTATTCTGAAACATAGCAGAATTTTCACCCTTCAGTTTCGTAGTCTTGGGTGACGATTAAAACTGCGTCCATGATCCACCATGTGAACCTGCATCGTTTTGATCATTTATTTGGTAAAAGAAGTTGATCACCAACGTTTTGATATTTGTACTCAATCAAATTTTCTAATTTAGCAATGGAAGGTGAGGCTGTCATAAGCTTTAATTAAAATGAGGTGAGATTAGCAAATAGCTCATTGATTTCTCAAGTTATGTTGAAACTCCATCTAGGTGGGAGCTAGTGGAAGAGAATGACAGCATGAGTAATTTTAAGTGAGTGGTATTTGGAGCAACCAAGTTTGTGTAGACCGCTGCATGAAACTTCATGTTAACTGCAATTAAAAATTTTCTGAATCATTCGATGAAGTTATGTTCTTGAAGACTGCAAATTGTAGCTTGATCACCTTGGATTTATGATGTTGCATGTCTGGATAGAATTTAATTTGAAGTATGTTAAATTTTTTCTCTTCGTTGTGACTGTAGTTTTCTGTTGTGTGGGTGCTCTTGCTATTACGGGGTCTCTGCATCATGTTGACAAGGACCTCCTTGGTTGGTGGCTATGTGAACGCCAAGTCAAATCTGGAGGTCTAAATGGTCGCCCCGAGAAACTTCCCGATGTGGGTATTTCTTCCAAATACAAGTACCTTTCCACCAAGATTCTCATATATTCTTCTGATTATGACTATTTAATCTCTTCAGGTTTGCTATTCATGGTGGGTTCTTTCTAGCCTGATTATGATTGACAGAGTTCATTGGATTAACAAGGACAAGCTAGTTAAGTTCATTTTAAACTGTCAGGTCAGTTTTGAACTGAATGGACTATGGTTATGATTCCAGAATAATCAAGAGAACCATAAGATGTTAATATTCTAATGAAGATGACTTTTGCTACTATTTGTTTGTTGAAATTTACAGGATACAGAAAATGGAGGAATTTCAGATAGACCAGAAGATGCTGTTGATGTATACCATACATATTTTGGAGTAGCTGGTAGTTTAATGGCTTTTTATTCCCTCCCTTTTCATTGCAAACATTTCTTAAAAGCCACCAGGGCTACTCACTCTATCTTAAATTCCTGAAGTCAGCATCTTGGACATCTCTTCTGGTGATGTATTTTGTCTTTTCTTCATCTTAGCAAGAGGATCCATATAGCTGGCCCCAACTAGTTTCGGATTAAAGCTTTGGCTTTATTGTCATCTTCTTCATCTAGTAAGACCTTTTGCAAGAGGGGTGAAAAGCTTCAGACTGCATATTTTATCTAGAACTTCGAGGCTGAATAACTAGATAGCCTTTGAATTGCCATTAGAAACCACTTTTTTCTTTCCCTTTAGATTAGTATAATATGGTCTCCTACTAAGCTCCTACCTGATTGTTGATATTCAGTAAAAGAATGGCATGCTCATCCGCAAATGGTGTTGTCGGCCATCTCACATTTGACATTTGGCATAGCATAGTAAAGCACTGTGGTCAATTGTTTCACATTACTTTTATGCCATATCCCTGGTTTAATTTTTTATTACTTTTATGCCATATCCCTGGTTTAATTTTTTATCCATGCTGCAGATGTCAAGTTTTCACTGTGTTGTTTTCCTGCTTATTGTGATGCAGGGCTTTCGCTTCTTGAATATCCAGGATTGAAAGCCATAGATCCAGCTCATGCTCTACCCGTTGATGTTGTAAACAGGATTTTCTTCCAGAAATAGTTATGGGAAAACCATTTAAATTTCAACAAGAACATGCTGATATTACTTTCACTAATCTTTTCACATCTGAAGTTCTCTTCCAGACGTGCCAACTCCATTCTCTTGTTATTCCTAATAACTCTCGGATCTTCAATGGAACCAGTTTGTCATCATCATACACTTCATCGCTGGATACTTTTCCCCTTATCTTGTATATAACAAGGAAGCGTCTCAAATTGGTTGGAAATTTGGAACTTTAAAGGTTAACATGTATGCTTGACATTTTACTTTGTTTTCTGTATCACCCAACCAGTTAAATGAGCCCACTTCGAGGCATGTATTTTGTACCAAGACGATCATATAAACTGGAGACCGCCATTTATTCTTAGGTTTCACTATTTTTTTCATGTCATTCATTGGTGTTTTGAAAAAGTTAATTCTAACGTTGTCAGGAGAGTCTGTTCTTGGATTTTCTTTTTGTAATTACAAGGAAACTCGAACCTGAATCTTGTCCTTGCAGTGAGTGGGGATATATGACAACATGCCAATTGAGTTGCAGTTTATTGACAGGAGAGTTAATTCAAGGATGATTGGCTCCTTGAGCTCGGGCTCACAGGATGTCATCTTCAGCACAAACACGTACGGATTTTTTCAAGAATAGTCATGGGCATCATGGCTGTTTGCATTGGAACAACCTGTGCAAATAATTTAACATGTTTATATTTATGTTGTTTTTTAAAATGTTTTTAATTTAAAAAAATATTAAAATAAATTTTTTATTTTTTAAAAATTATTTTTAATATTAATACATCTAAAAATATTAAAAATTTTAATTTAAAATTAAAAAATAAAAATATTTTAAATATTTTAAAAATATAAAAATAAACAGAATCGGATAGACCATAACGTGATTTGCTAGGATGGCTCTGTCCTTAGCGTTGCCCATCGTTTATTTGTCCAAAGGAACGGTCTTTTCATCAAATGATTAAAAACCAACTGTAATTACCATTCAAGGATTAAATCTCTCAAGTCAAGTTTAAGCCTTACGTTCGGTTACCTTTTGGCTCCTTATCTCTCTCTCAGCAACCTCCCACAGTTTGTCCAAAACCCAAGAAGACAGGAACCCAAACAACCTCAACATTCACAACTTCCAACAGTCAAATTGGTGTACACATTTCAACTGTTACTTCAATGGCTTTAACCCATAACTTCAATCACATATTTCCCACACCCTCTTCATCCTCCAAACATAAGCACTCTTTAACTACTACACTTCCATTTTCACCCAAAGCTCACACCAACTCACACTTCTTCAGCACTAACATTCCTTCAAGAATTCACAACCTTCAAAACCCACTACCAACTTTCACCAGAAGACTGTTTCTCCCTTCAGTTTCTGGCATTTGGGATGCCTTAACAGGAGGCAACAACAATCCCCGTGAAGCTGTTATGGCTATTAGACGTGGAATGCTACTCTTTAGACAGGTTAATTTTGAGTACTTTATCGTTATGGTTTTGTTTATTCCATTCTAAAATGTTTTGTCGGTGTTGTGAAGGGTGATGTTTTGGGATCTTTAGTGGAGTTTGACAAGGCAATTGAGTTGGATACCCGTCAAAAAGCATGTAAGTTTCTAGGTATTTTGATTGTTTGTTTTCTGAGGGTTGTTGAGAATGTTGATATAATGCGTATAATGATGAAGTTATGTGGTGGCTGTGATTTAGATCTTTGGCAGAGGGGGCTATCACTTTACTATGTTGATAGGTACTAATTCCTTAATGATTGTTTTTCCTTTATTTCTTGTTTGGTTCCCGGGAAAAAAATTGGAAAAGAGAAGGAATTTTCGACATCAATTTGGAAAATTGCCTTATGGGAAAGCTCAATTCAATTAGTTGGCCTCATAATTTTCCCTCGCAAATTTTCACCAGTTTCCATGGACACTATTAGGAGAATAAACTGCTTATTTCTTTGAGTATTTGAGATGAATTTGAAGGGTTTGAGATGTGGTGACCATATCAATAGGTTTGAAGATGGGGCAGAGCAGTTTCGAATAGATGTTGCACAGAATCCAAATGACACGGAGGAGTCAATATGGTGCTTTCTGTGTGAAGCTCAATTGTATGGAGTTGATGAAGCAAGGAAGCGATTTCTTGAGGTAAGTTACTCTAGAGTGTTTACTGGAGAAAATCACCAAATTATGAGGATAAGTAAGATGGTAATCAAAGCTTTGCTGAAAGGAAGCTTTCTAACAAATGTAATATGCATAAAAATGGTGCCTCACTTTACCATCTTCCATTGGAAGCTTACTGATACATGAGAAGCAGCATATATGCATGCTGAGTTCTGACCAGTTGTTCATGGAGTCGTCACAGCAATGTAATTTATATTATGATGCATGTATAGGTTTTGGTTTATAACCAAGAGTGGAGGTAATTGCGCTTAGTAATCTGGTTAACTTATACCAAGGGCATCTATTCACATGTTTTCAAGTGAAGCAGCTTACTAGCTGAATGCAGGTTGGTAGGGATCCAAGACCTGTTATGCGGGAAGCTTATAACATGTTTAAAGATGGTGGTGACCCAGAAAAGGTGTGGACTGTTTACCCAACTCCAATGCTTCTTTTTTGAACTATTTTTGAAGTTTGTAAGGTCGGCCATTCATCTTAATCCTTCTTCTGGGTTAATATGTTTTTGTGATACTATTTGGTGTTCTAATATCTAATTTTATTCGATATTTATTAATGAAGCATTCGTTATATCTGTATAATGAATCCATATCCATTAGAATATGTTCAAGGATCTGTTCTAAGATATCTCATGTTTAAGAATCCTTTTTTAACGTATACAACCTCAGTCATTTATTTACCATCCACAATTGAAAGGTCTAAACTAACCTAGTGGATTGTCAACTGAAGTTTTATGCAAGGAAACAAAATCTTCAAGAACAAGGTAAAGGCTGAACTTCAACGAATCACCTCCATCAATGATTCTTGAATGGAGTCAATTTATCTGGACCATGAGTAGCTGCATGTTATTTTGAAGAGCTTTCGATTCCACTTTATAAATTGTCTATTCAAAGTCTACAGATTACTTATGGCTGTCTATGGACAGTCACTATCACTACTGTGCTCAGTTCCTAGATGGGATTGATTTTCTTCACCTTTTTTTTTCCTAACATTTATCTTCTAGGATCTATAAGAGTATCAACTTCCTAGAGTGATAGTGCTGAAAACTCTTGATGATGAATAGTTATATTAAGAGATTTCTTACCGGTTATTTTTTTTTCTATTTTCTGCATATGGGCCTGCTTGCATTTGTTTGGACTACTGCATTTGACTAAAGCATTGGAATTTTGTTTGCAGTTTGCCACTGCATTTTCAAATGGACAGGGGAACGAGTATTTTTATGCATCTTTATATGCCGGTCTATATCATGAAGCTCAGGTTTGTCCTCAACATGTAAATATAGCATCCTTTTTATCTGGTTTTTGACGCCTGCGGAAATTATTTCAGTTTTATTATGAATTGAAAATATTAGGCAGCTAAAAGGGTGCCCGTGATTCTAGAAATATAGCTGCCATAGTTTCAATTACAGAAGGTATAAAATGAGAGCTTCCAGTGCCTGACACATCACCATTCTATTTTTACTCGGAAACCATGAACAGAAACCTTGTGCTGATCTTAATTTCAAGACTGATTAATCAAGTCTCGCGATGACAGTAACTGAGCTCAAAAAACAAAGAAACCCGCATTTGACATTAGTGGTGTCTCTCAATATGAGCTTCTGGATGTCGAAAACAGATGAGAAATCTAGCTTATTTCTCATGATTTTTTGAAGCAACCCTTTTTTCTTTGTCTCTTTAGAGCAGTTTAAATGGGACTTAATTCATTATTTTTATCTGTAAGATCATTGTTTCGATCCTATAAGACAGCAAGACTTAACTCATCATTATCTGATTTTTGTTTAAATTCTTTCTGCATTTGGACTTTAATTGAGCCTCTTGGGATTTAATACCAAATCTTGAAGCATGATTAGTGGTTCATGTAATTGATGATTTTATACTATAAAAGTGTGTTACTTGCTGGTGTGAGAAAGCTTCGTCATTACATGGATATGTGCAGCTAATGTTCACTTTCACCTATACAGAGAGAACCAGAGGCGGCCAAAGTTCAAATAATTGCTGCATGTAGGTCTCCTTATGGACAAAGGTATGAATTCTAAATCCATCTACATTTACTAGCACCTCAAAAGTATAGCAGCTTAAATCATGTATGCATTTCTCATTCCAGGTCTGATGACTATATGGCGTCTCTTGCCAAGGTTCACTGTTTATGTCGAAACTGGAGCAGTGACTGAAAAATGTTTAGTTTGATTTTGTAGCAACAAGAAGATCAATAAACACAGGATTGCACATATAATATTGAGACCATTCATATTAGTTTCTTGTAGTATAGTTTATACTTGGAATCCTGCCAAGTTGCTGAACCCTACAGAATTAACGATTTACATTTCTTTACACAGGACAAGTCTGGATGCCTATGTTTTTTTCTGTCACAATGCCAATACCTATCTAGACCACAGGATTTGCCATTGCATTCACATCTAGTGGTTCAGATGGGCATCGGCATTGTGAAGATAGGCATTGTAGCAACCCCCTTTTTGTAAAAATTCACCATCACTAGTACTTTTAAATTGCAGAGTAGTTTCATGGTCAGAAAGAGAGGTGTCACAGATTTGGAAAACTGAATGTTGGAAGTGAAAAGGCTGTAGATTTCTGTTCTGAGTCTGGTTTAAATGAGGTGATAGCTTTATTATTGTTGCAAAAGTAGAACAAAAAGACTAGGGCTATGATTTGTGCCCTCAGTTGGGAAAAAAAAAACAAAAAAAAAAACACATGAATGTTTGATCCTGAGGTATTTTTTTTTATGTGAGGGATGCAAGAGGACTCGTGAAAAGGGTTACTTGCAATGGATATCAACGGAGGAGACAATCAGGATAAATAAATTTTTTTTTTTTAAAGCATAAAAATTTATTTAAAAATCATCTTAAAAATTAATTTATTTTATATTTTTATTTCTGTTTCTCCAACTTTTTTCCGTTTTGTATCTATTTTTTATGTCTAGAAACACTAACTAAAAGCAATTACATGTATTAAAATTAAATACACTTCTTCTCGATTTATTAAAAATAAGACATTTATATTGGAATTAAAAAAGTCAACAGGAAATATTTCCTCCCATTGTATCCTCATAATTGAAACCTGGAAGCATATTAGCGTAGCCAGGTCAAATGTTGAAACTTGCAAGTTTTAAAAGCTCTGGGTTTTGTACAAAAAAGCAACCTACACAACATATCTTTCCTTTCGAGCAATTCCATTGGACAAAATGTTAGCCACATGTTGCTTCCTGTCTTAAATTTCTTTATTTAGATTAAAGCATAATCTTGAGAATTATACCTTCCATCATGAATCTGCCTGTACCCCAAAAAAAAATAACCAGCAGATTACCATATAGCTGCTGCTGTCGCAATCAGTGCCAGATAATCTAAAAAAAAGCATTACCCTTTTTGAATGGAATAAAGAATCAAGATTCAAGTTCATGCTAGATGCTATTAATGCTATATTTAGACTTATTTAATCCAGTCCATGTGGGTTTTCTTGAATTGTAGTAAATGAACTAATGATAAGGTCCATCTGTTAGCATATTCTTTTGAGTTGTAAGCACAAAAGGTTGGATATTCCAAGAGGGATTCTGCCATGGGATATGCCATTTGCAACATGAATGTCTTTCAACTTGTCCAGGTAGGAATCCATCATGGTCTCCTTTACCAAACTACCCTCTGTCCCTCGCCTCATTCATGAGAAAAAAGCCATAATCATTGATGAATGGAAGGTTCAAGCTTGATAACACCAAGAAAATTCAGGGCTAATCCAGGCATTCTAGCCCTTAATTTGGAGAAACCTAAAAATTATTTTA
>Ga0325414_1008873_pt1 | contig 10635 bp, 7 predicted proteins | sample PopdelMetagenome_8_FD_206183 | JGI IMG/M metagenome (GOLD analysis project Ga0325414, IMG submission 206183) | Populus deltoides microbial communities from Bellville, Georgia, United States - Leaf-PdKOR-R3 | ecosystem: Host-associated > Plants > Phyllosphere > Phylloplane/Leaf | place: USA...
GACGGAGGAAGCAGAGATTTTTACTGCAGACCAAATAACACAGTACAGCCGTTGGATTTCAGTTTATTGGGACACGCGTCAAGCAGGTGCAAGGGTATTTCTTGCAATTAAAGCAAAATAAATTAGTCCACAAAGGGTAAAAAAACAAAAAACAAAAGAGCCGAAAAATTTGAAATCGAAAATTTGGAGAGTTTTTCCCGCCCAAAAGAGACCGCCTCTTTAGGTTTTTGCACATTCAAATTCGCACTTTCCTTATTGAATCTGTTTATTATAATCCTCAACACCATACACCAGCCTCTCATTTTCATCCCATCTCCACAGCTCCCTCTCCTCTCAAGATTCAAATCTCCTCAGGTCTCTCGGTCTCCCTCTCATTCTGGTTTCCATTTTTTTTGTTTTAACTTTTCGAACTGGATTTCTGGGCCTTTGCGATTTTCTTTCTCTTACTGTTCTTTGCTTAAATATTTTCAATTCGGTTAAGATTTAAGAGTTTTCTTAGTGGGTTTTGCCTAGATCGTATTTCACGTCTCAATTCTCTCGTCTTTCCAAGAATTTTAGGACAGATCTCTTTCTTTCTCTCCCATAATTAGAAGTATCAGTCAGTTGTTTTCATCATATGGGGGGGCTTTCCTTTCTTTTTTGTCTAATTTTATACATAATTTCAAACTACATTTTGATGACAGTGTTTTAGGGAAGCATTTTCTTTTTGTTTTCTTTAATTATTATTAATTTGAGAATTTGAATTTTTGAAAAGAAAAGGTGAAAGATGGCTGGAAAAGGAGGAAAGGGGCTTCTGGCAACGAAAACAACTGCAGCAGCTAACAAGGACAAGGACAAGAAGAGGCCGGTCTCTAGGTCTTCTCGTGCTGGCATTCAGGTAACGCAGTCCTAATAAATTAAGATTTACCTGTTCGTTCACTATTGTTGATTTGAACGAGGTTGGCCTTAATCTGAACATTATCTCTTGATAATTTATATCACACATCCCACAATTATTTTTTAGGATGATATAAGTAACTGTAGTTGTCATGTTGCTCGCAAAAATTTCCCATATCTTGAGGATGTGGGTCTTCTCGTGATTAAATAGAATCCCCATTCGATGCATGTAAATTACTTGCACATACATTTTGGAGATATAATAAATTTTGTAAGTTGTTATGGAGGAGATTGAAGGTTATACTAGGTGTTGTAGCCAGTAGCATTTGAGTCAGCTGATGCAAGGCAAAGGAAATTGAACAAAGTGGTTGGGCGGGGAAGAGAGTGCCCTATTTGGTAAACAGATACAATACAGTATGTTCGGCTCGCAAAATTATGTTTTTCATAAATTGATTTTGGTTTGAAAACTCAAACCAAACCGGACAAACCCTTTACTCACTATAGGGAGTGCGGGGGGTATTCACAGTTAGACAAGTGGTTGTTCACTAGGGAGAGTTGCCAAGGACGCGTGATCTAGAAGGATTGTAGCCAGCCAAATGCCTTTTTTTCTCTTCTTTTTGGTTGATGGTACAGAGATTTTCGAGGGAAGGTAGGAGTTTATGAAATGAAACATTTGATCTTAAAGATCCTTAAGCTTGCCATGATTTAGGTTTTAGTGTTTCAGTTGAGCTTATCAGAAGAATAGCAGTGTCTATCTTGTTTTAAAACCGGGGTTGCTGTAGAGCTTTTCTTTTGGTCATTCCGTGGGTTTATAGAATAAAACATGGGTTACGGTAGGGCTTGCGTTCTGTTTAAGAAGTTTCTTTCTTTCAAGGTGACATTGTTCCATACTCTTATGATTATTGATGGTTGGGTTTATCTGACATGATCTTTTTATGTCAACGATGTCTGAGTATAGTTCCCTGTCGGTCGTATCCACCGGCATCTGAAGCAAAGGATCTCTGCCCATGGGCGAGTTGGGGCAACTGCTGCTGTCTACTTGGCTTCAATCCTTGAATACCTGACCGCAGAGGTTCTTGAGCTTGCTGGAAATGCTAGCAAGGATTTGAAAGTGAAGAGAATTACTCCAAGGCATCTGCAGCTGGCCATCAGAGGAGATGAGGAGCTGGATACCCTCATCAAGGGAACTATCGCTGGTGGTGGTGTAATCCCTCACATTCACAAGTCTCTCATCAACAAAACCACCAAAGAGTGAAGTTGTTGGCACCTGATCTCAAGTTGCTTTCAGCTGGAAGATTATGTGTTTTATTTGGTGACTGTATCTTGGTTTAGGTTAAGATAGACTTGTTTGGTATTAGTGTTATGTTTATGTGTGGGTAGGGCATCTTGGTTAAGTACATATCGTTTGGCTTCTAGGTTTGTCCTCTAGAACTAGTGCCTTGTTTAGAATAGGAATGCTGTTTTTTGGATCCGTAACTTAAATTTCTTAGCATCCTCTTGACTTCCATTCCATGCTTCTGTGTTTCCCAGAAAAACGAAAAAAATCCTGTGATTTAAAATTATGCTATTACACCTGAAAGGTCGTAGGGCGAGTTGCCTCTTTTAACTTCTCATAAACAGAAGAAGCATGTTGTTTTTAGTTCAAGGACGAGTATAGCCAGAAGATTATGTCTATTGTATTCCATTGCATCCCTGTTAGATGACAGGTGAGTTCACTGTTATCCTGGAAAAAGATTTTCTCACGCTATAGATCCTTTCAACTTCCAAATTTTGAGGTGATGGGTCAGTTTTTTAGCTAGGATCTACAATATAAAAAATAATATCTGGGAAATTAATGTTTTTACAATTATTTAGTATTAAGAACAACAATCGAACCAATTGTTCTAAAGAAACATAGTATACTATCATTGAGTGTGGAAATCAAACAACGCTATCCTTCAATAGTTTCCTCTAATGCCTTAAGAAGAGAAGGTTAAAAGAAGGTCAACAAATTCATAAATAACAATTAAAATTAATTAAAAAAAGAAACAACATAACATAAATTGAATAATATCATAAAATTAAAATTAATATAAACTAATTAAATTTAATTATATATATCAATTCACATTTATGACATAAATTCAACAATAACAATTATTCCAATACAAACAATAATATCCTAAAATTAAAATTAATATAAACTAATTAAATTTAATTCTATATATCAATTCACATTTATAACATAAATTCAACAATAACAATTATTTCAATACAAACAATAATATCCTAAAATTAAAATTAATATAAACTAATTAAATTAAATTTAATTCTATATTTCAATAACATTAAACAAAACATCCTAAATACAAAACAAACAATATACAAAACTAAAAAAACAATACATTAATTCAAAACAAATTTCGGAATAAAAAATACTTACCTTAATAGTGTGTTGATTTTTAGATTTTATCTATAAACAACACACAAAACAAAGAACACCAAAAAAATAATGATAATTAAAAAAAATACAAAAATAAAAAATAACCATTACATACCTTTTAATATGTTGAAAACTACCACTAAAACAATCAAATCTCTTCCAAAAACTAAACTCAAACGGAAAGGAGAAGAAATAGAGATGAGAGCCAAGAGAAAAAAATGAACCAAATAGGGGAGGGGGAACGGTTTTATATGCCAATATTTCCGTCGGAATTACCGATGGAACATAAATGTTGTCGGTGGCATTTATTTCCATCGGTAATTCTGACAGAAATATTATTTGTGTCTATCCTCCTGCACACTTAGATCACACACAACACAATTACAGGAGCTGACAATTAAAAAAGAATAAATATTTTATGTTCCAAAATATTACATTATAAAAATAAGGTTTTACAGCATGTTTAGTTAGAATTTTCATCTTTGTCCTCAATTGAATTGTTATCATCCGCTTCATCGCACTCTTCAATGTGGTTATCAGCTTCTTCATCAACATTCTCTATTGCACTAGTAGAGCTCAAAACGACATTCAACTCCTCTGCATCAACATCAACAAGACTATCATCGAAAACATGAAAATTCAAATTTTCTTCTAAGTCAATCGAAGAAGCAACTCGGTATAGTTCAACCAACTAACTAGCTTGAAAGACTTCATCTATCACACTTGTGTCTTCGTTCTCATCCTGAACAACCTCGACACGACCTTTGGGTTTTTTTTTTGAAAACGGATAACCAATCAACTCTTGATCGTTCCATTCTAAAGGAAGGGGTGTATATGTAATAAACTTATTGGCATTGCTTTACGAAAACAAAGACGTCGTTTACGTTGCGGTGTCGAGCTTTTGAGTTGATTTCAACGAGACCATAGTGAGGATCTACTCTGATTCCTCTGTCAGTTGTGTCATACCAATAGCATTTGAATAAAAACACTCAATTCTGCTCGCTATGATATTGCAGTTCGATGACCTTTTCCAATCTACCGTAGTAGTCAACTTCAAACTCAATAGAAATCGATACCTTAATACAAACACCGCTGTTATATGTTTTTCTTCCATGCCCGTATTATTTAGTATGAAGGACATATCCATTGAAAAAATAACCGTTATAGCATTTGACTTTTTTTTCAGGGACCAGGCTTAGTAAAGACAGTGAAATAGCAGCACTAACTCTTATTTTATAAACCTTGTATATTAAATACAACAACAATCAATAAACGAATATTATGTAATATATATTTACGTACAGTGAATTACATTACAAGAGATTATGAGTTTGTGATAGGACTTACATGTGTTCTAAACCATGTGGCAAATTATTTATATTGTAATTGAAAAATCTGGGATTCGGTCAACTATGAGTTATTGGACAGTAAGTCTCATAACCAAATTTTTGACCTTTTTATTTTAATTATTTTATTTACTAAAAGATGATGAAAAAATGATGAAAAACAAGTAAAAAGAAAATAAATGAAGTATGAATTAAAATTTGGGTTAAGGACAACATGATTGGAAATTTAAAGATTTAATTAAACTCTTGACTAGTTTAATTAATTAAATCAAGGACTTAATTGGAGAATTGATAAGTTTTGAGACTTAATTGAGCTTGGAATTAATGTAATTAATCCAATCAAGGTTTTAATTGGATAATTGATAAATTTTGAGACTTAATTGAGATTGATATTAATTTAATTAATAAAATCAAGGGCTTAATTGAAAAATTGTCAAAGTATAGGGCTGATTCTGGTAAATTTTGCAAGAAATTAAAATCCAGGGACTGCTTTGTAAAATTTGTTGAAATGCAGGGGTCCAATTAAAGTTTATCCAAGGGCTTGATTACAACAATTTCAAACTTCAAGGACTAAATCATAAATAGCAGTTGAATGGAAAAACGTAGCCGTTTCTTGGACAAAACTGTTCACTGTCTTCTTCCTCCGTTTCATCAGTTTCCAGCCAACGCTTAAGTTCCATCATTGAAGGCGATTAAAGGGTCGGTTACAGGGCATTTAGGAGGCCGGCCGTTATCACCGATTTTGGCCTTATAACAGGAGAGGGAATCGCAGCCAACAGGAGGGGGGATTTGGGACTGAAAAGGGGACGGGAGAAAAGAAAGAAAAAAAAGGAAGGAGAAGGAACAAAAAAGGGAGGGGAGCTGGCAGTGAACAAGAGGAAGGAAACAGAGAGCTAAACCCAGCTTTGGTTTAGTCCCAGAATAGAAGCATAACATACAAATAAAAAAACAGAGAAAAGAAGAAAAAAAGGAGCAGAACCGAGGAGCAAAAGGAGGGAAGCTAAACCCAGACACCAAAAAAACCAGGGAAACGGGGAGGAAGAAAAAGAACCAACGAGGAAGACGAAAACTGGGAGGAGACTAGAACACAAAAACAAAAGGCCTGAGACAGAGGGGACGAGAAGAAGAGCCCGAAGGAACTGGAGGAGAAGACAGACGCGAACCAGACACCCAATAAAAAACCCAGGGGAAGACAGGGGCGGGTTGAACAGAGGAAAGGGAAGGCAGAGTTCCTTCATAACTTCGGCAGCCGAAAACAACAAACGAAAACCGGAGGGAGCACAGGAGATCGATCAAATACCAAAATCAAGGGAACCAGCCATTCGCAGAATCCCAAGAACAAAGAGGAAAGAAGGAGACAAAACGTGCAGCAGAATGGTAAGTTATCTTTTTTTTTTCTGGTGTTAGTTTGTTTAATTTCCATTTTGCACTGTGCAAGTGAATTAAAATTCACTTGCACGGTCCCAGCCGGGTCACTGGCTTGGGCCAGTGACCGGGCTGGGCTGGCTGGGCCCAGCCCAGCCCATGTGAGCTGAGCTGGACCCAGCCCCCCAAAAAAATAAAAAAATAAAAAATAAAAAACAAAAAAAATAGAAAGTGTAGAAATAAAAATTTTGCATGTCTTATAAAAAATGTATTTTTTTCAATTTATTCATTGATATCAGGATCAGGAAATTAAAAAAAAATATACTGATTTTTTTTGTAGCTACGAACTTTTACAAACACCAAAGTTGGAATTATTCATGGAGGAATTTTTACCAACACCAGAGTTGGAATTATTCGGGGTGGAATTTTTACCAATGTCAGAGTTGGAATTATTCGATATCGAATATTCACTAGCGCCAGAGTCAGGAATATTATAAACAAATCATCATAGCATAAGCGAGTAAATATTTAGTAATTTAAAACAAAATCAGCAATGCAGTCTGCCTCAGGCAGAACATTAAGGGATGATAATATCTTCTCTTTTACGTAACCAGTCCCGTACCATAGAATCTCTGATGATCAGTTAAGGTTCCTAATGATCATAATACTAGGTGGTGACTCCTTAAACAAGACATTTTCCACTAAAAGAACAAGATGCCAGAAATTTGTTCTTTTTCCATAATTCAAGAGAATTTTAGGGCCGCTGCGATGTTGGGTACGACAGTAAGTATCGTCGATGTTTCCTGCAAGGTTGTTTCAAATTATATGAGTTTATGATATCACAAAACATAAATAGTACACTCTTAACAAATTTTATGTCGAACTTCTATTTACTTAATAAAAGGTCTCAGCTCATCACAGTTAAATAAGATATAATTATGTGCTTGTCTGAACTCTATTTCAGACAAATATCTTTTCCTTACGGCATTTTTAGGTGTGGGTCGTTCATGATTTGAGAATATTGACAAGTTCTCACTTGAAGGCATTTCACCACTATCATTATGCCGTGGAACATGGTTGATCCTCGTTCTCAAATGAGGTTCGAAATAGTATGAGATAAATATTGAGATCTCCTCAACAATATAGACCTTACATATTGACGTCTCAATATTCGTCTTGTTCTTAATTCTTTTTTTTAAGATTTAATTAAAAGGATATTTTTTTTTTATGTTTAAAGGGTAACAAAATATTTTTACAATACATAAAAAACAATGAATGATTAAATTGTCCATGATCAATTAATAAATAGCATTACAAAATAGTTTTTTTATATTAAAAAATAAATTTGCTCGATCCGCAGCAAAGCTTGGATAACAGAGCTGGTCTTTTACTAATAGCCAAACAAAAAGTGCATAAACAAGTATTCGATATTGGACCCACACAAATTCTTTCACTGTTCTGTCTCGTCCCTGAATACTGTGCGGTATCATCCTTTTGTTTTGTTTCGATACAGAATCCAGACGGCATCTTCTTAAGGCCACCCACGATGAGGCGACTAGCTCCGGGATGAGACAAATTCTAATCCCCAAGTCCGACGTGCTTTGGCCCACGCTTGGTGTAATATTTGACGCCTTCTTCACAGGAAGACATGAACTGAACAAAACGATCGCCCGGCTTACATGTCCTTCTGAAATTAATATGTCATACAAAAAACATATTAATTTATCTCAAATTTATAACAATTTATTTTTTAATTTTTTAAATGATTTTAATGTACTGATATTAGGAATTAAAAAAATTATTTTTTATATATTTTAAAATAAAAATAATTTTAAAAATCACAATACAGCACAATACTAAACACATAAAACAAAGACTAAAGAGCTAAGCAGTTCACCGGAAAAATAATAAGAGGATAATTGATGACTTCCTAGTGAAAGATTCTTTGGGATTATGTTTTGTAATATTTGATCTTCGATGTGATATAAGTTGAATGGGAGAGGGTGCGGTGCCTTACGTTGATCACTTGTCCGAAAGGTGGCGATGATAATCAATATTTGTACAAATAAACGTCCACTTGTAATTTACTATATACATTCAAAACAAAAGGAGCATCTTCTGTCCGAATGGAAGGTGCAATAACACAATAAGGTTGTAAGATTCCATAAATTATAAACAAAAAAGATTACACCAATTTTTGTTCCAGTCGTTTTTCTTTAAAATGCTCGACAAGCTCTCTTTGTTGCCTTGTGCTCCTCCTCTGCCAAGAACAACCTCCTAAAACTCAGTGCAGAATTTTTAGGCCTCTTAACCTATCTTTCTTCTTGATCAATCAGAGACATGGATGCAAGATTTCTTTGTCAAACTAGAAGTCCTGTTCCATCCCTGCCGCGACAGAAGCGTGCTTGTAAGCTCAAACATCGCTCTCCTGTTCTTGCCGTTCTGACAAGAACACCAGATAATAATATGACTGGAGAGGAAAAGAAGGCTTCGCATCCTACTGATATGTTAGCAGGACTTACGAAAAAGACTACTGTCTATAACGATAGCTGGTTTGCTAAGCTAGCTATAAACTATCTATCGCAGCGATTTCAAGATGCAACAGGTTTAGTTAATTTCTTTTGATTATTCATATGGGCTTTTCTTCATTTCATTTTCGAGGAAAGAAAATCAGATCACGAAAACATGTGCAGGGATGAGAAACAGCAAGAGAGATTATGAGAGCTTGACACAGACAGCTAGAGATACATGGCGGAAATTCAGTCCAACTCAACAACACGAGCTTGTGCTTCAATCTCTTAATAGAGCCATCCCCGCAACGATATCGATCTTGGCAAGTTCGATGCATATTTTTCTTGTTTATTTTCTGTTCTTGTCGTTTTTATCGATATATAAAACTATTAATCAGGTTTCATGCATACATATATAGAGAGAAATGCATGGGAACTCCTAGGCCTCTCATCTCTATTTCTTTGAGAACAACTGAGTTCAGATTATCAGTTTCGAGCCCAGAAATAATGCAAGTTGAGTAGTAAATCTATGTGTGTATGAAATAAAGCATTCTGACTGCATCTTTTAGCAGAAGATACTGTAAATGCCACCACCATCTGAAACAACATGCCTTAGTGGCAAAATATGCATCATCATCATCTTCTTCTTCCTCTTCCTCTTCCTCTTCCTCTTTATTTATTTTATCAAAAGGAGATAATATTTCCTCTCATTCCTTCCATCCTTGATGCAAAGTTGATTTGGACATGTTTGAGACAGAGACACATGAATCATTACAAGAAGACCTTTTAGATATTATCGAACCATTAATTATTTTATCTACCAATCTCTGTCATGTGAGGAATAATTCCTAAATTCCTTATAGTATACTCCGATATTAATTATAATAACTCAGTGTTGTTGTTTTGATTTGTGGCAGGTAAAGATCATGCTACCACAGTGCACGTTTACAAGAGAATATTTTGCTGCCTTCACAACCTTGTTCTTTGTTTGGCTAGTCGGACCCTGCGAGGTAGGGAAATCGATCCATTTACATGATTTGTTGTTTTAGATTGATTTACATAGACATTACACCAAGAATTAAAATTTTCATTTTTTTCCTTAAGAAAAAAAAAGAAAATATAGTGGTGGAGCATCCTTTTCCTTTTTCTTCCCCCTCTGGCCTCAGATCCTTCGCCATGGGAAAAAACATGCCAGTAGCAGAGTCATCAAGGGATAATTTGTCATGGCAACTTGAAAAATCGAGAATTGAGCCAGAAAAAAAAGAAGTTGCTGATCCAATACTAACGTTTGCCTTCAACCATTAATATTTTTACTCATTTGTTTTCCCTCATGCTCTGCCCCCTTTTTTTTTTTACCTAAATTTGTCTTAATTAATAGCATTCTGTATTAAATTGTGAGTTATACACTAAAGAGAGTGATTTTTATCAATTTTACAAAACAAGGTGCGGGAATCCGACTTCAATGGAAGAAAAGAAAAGAATGTGGTTCACATAAAAAAGTGCAGGTAAATATTAACTTTCTGTAATTTCAACCTAGACGAAATTCATAGTTATAATTTTTGCCTTTAGGGCCCCCCTACTATCTCATATATGTCGACACTTTCTTTCCTAGATCAATCTGCTTTGTTGCTTCAAGGCTCTCCCCTTCTCCATTACCATCATGGCCATCACAATGGAAATTATCAAATCATCATTGAAGTTTTTATTGCTCTTGGTATTTTAGCCATCAAATCTACACCTTGCAGGTTTTTAGAGGAGACAGACTGTATTGGGATGTGTACTAATCTATGCAAGGTTCCAAGTCAAACATTTATCAAGCACTCCTTTGGAATGCCAGTTAACATGGTTCCAAGTAAGTATTCTCCTTGGGCAACTATATGCATTGCCGGCCAAACAGGCATAGGAACCAAATTTTTGTATGTATGTATCATAAGATACTGCGTTTGAAAATCTTAAGAAGAACAAACACAGAATAATTCATAAAAAATCAATATTCTCAAATTTTATTTTGCACTGCAAAGAACATATAATGTGTAGAGTTGAAAATAATAGGAGGCTTAAAAAATATGCTTGCCATCTTGATCATTATTTGCTTGATTTCCAAGAGATAGGAGCA
>Ga0325414_1008875_pt1 | contig 10632 bp, 6 predicted proteins | sample PopdelMetagenome_8_FD_206183 | JGI IMG/M metagenome (GOLD analysis project Ga0325414, IMG submission 206183) | Populus deltoides microbial communities from Bellville, Georgia, United States - Leaf-PdKOR-R3 | ecosystem: Host-associated > Plants > Phyllosphere > Phylloplane/Leaf | place: USA...
GCAATGGCCCAAGGATACGGACTGAGCAGTGCAATTTCTTTCGTAACGAGCTCCAATGTACATTGCCTAAAGCCATCAAATGCATAGCTTTTACGTTCAAAAGCTGGTAAAGGTCGGGTAGCTAGGTTGATTGATAGAGATTTCCATTCACTGTTGGATGCATGACATCAAAGTCACTCCTCAAAGTTCTTTACTGTAGAGATGGAAAGATTAGGGTCGGCTCCACCATGGCAGGCCTTACAGGGAAGCTTTTAGTTTTCCCCGTTTCACTTTACGTCGATCAAAGACCACTCGGTTTCTTGCGGTCCTCGAAGTGCCCTGAAAAGAGTACTTCTCGCAATTCATATAATCCAGTTCGTGCCTTGTAGATTCTCTCTGATGTGGCCACGGGAACGAAAATAATTGTTCATGAATGAAACACCAGCTGGGCAACAAGGAATGGAACTGCAGAAAGGTAGAAGGAAGGTAGGCTGCTACCAGATTCATGCTCTCTAGTATTGGTGGCCCCATTACAATATTTTAGTGTTCATTCACAGACAAGAAGATCGAAAAACTGATATGATAACGTTAACAACTTTACCCATTAAAAACAAGGGCTGCCGCCCCATTGGACCATCACTGATCAACCCTCAAGAGAAGAACAAAAGATAACGAGCCAACGAGTTTGGTTAGACCCTTGTCAAGTTGCAAAGAGAAGCACGTGATGAAAGACAGTGCCATGGATATCAGCAAAAGAAGACTAAAGACAATCACAAGGTTCCGCTCATCCGCCATGAAAATCATCCATTGCAGTTATACCATCGTAAAAGGTAATTCTAAAAGTGGTATATAGCTCACAACTTTAAGCTCTTAGAGAAGATAGCAAAGAAAAACCTTCACACTCCATACTCAATTCTACAACCTATACAAAGTCTTTACAGTCCCTGCCTATATATACACCGAGATTCAAATATTATTCCTTGATATGGGATGTGATTCCGCTGTGGCTTTGTTCTAAACTGATGCGATTTCCTTGCTACAACACTTCCTCGCAATTTCAGTACGGGGAAACTCCAGAAGCTAACAAGCTGGAAGCGATCCGGTCCGACACACGAGACCCTCGTTTCAACGTGGACATGTACAATTCAAACAAACTTGATTAAGGCTCAAGGAGCTCAGGAAAAATACAAGACTTGGACTGGTCAAGGCAGATAATTCGTTCACGGGTCCTAAAATATACAGTAGGTCACTAGCCGTAAAAGAGTTTTTTTGGGTTTTTATCACAGTGAAAAAAAAAACTGTAGAGAAAATATTCAAGAATATAACATAGTTTAACTAATCTTTATTTTTATCTGTAACATGTGAATTATAGATATTATTTATGGCTCTTTCATAATTTTCATATGTGATTTTATTTAAAATTAATATTCAAAGCCTCTTTCTCTTCTTATTCTCATTCGTCTCCTTACAACCACTTGTGTCTCTCTTCTCTCTATCATCAATGATATTTTTTCTTCTTTCTCTTCCCACCGCGAAACACTTCCAAAACACCACAAGATCACTCATCTCACTCTCTAGCCCAAGATCACACCCCCTTTCTCTCCACTACGGATCAATCGATTTCTGGCTAAAAGAGCCACAACCAGTCACCATCACCATCCACATTCTATACTTAGAGGTATACTGAACACTTTACCTCTATTAGTTTGATGTAATTTATACTAATGTGTGTTAATTTGATTTTATACAATGTTAGAGTTTTGAATTAGGGATTTTTTAAAACAAAATAGGATTTTTTATAATCAGGTTAATTAGATATAATTTGAATTAATAATTATGTTATTTTGTTAAATAATCAATGATTTTGGATTGTTGATTGTGAATTAACAAAATTATTTTGTTAGATTTAGTGTTGATTTAAGTTAAATTATGCACTTTGATTAACTTATCAAGGGAGGCATGGTTCAAACGAGAGGAGGTTTTACTGCTTCTAGGATTGTTGATAGACAGGACCACTTGGTTGTTGAGGCAGAACCTGATTATAGGTCGGTTCTATATATATAGAATTAGCATCGTTCCGATAATATTTGGAGCGGAGAGGTCAGATATTTAGATTAGTAATATTTTTAAATAACTATTTTAATTAAATATTGTAAATTATGAAATCTTAACTACTTTAATCGTTTAAATAACTAAATTGCTTGATTTTTAGAGCAGTGATCCTGCAATACCTCAACAACATACATTAATGGAGTTGCTTAAGTATATTTGTTCATTCATTATCAAAGCTAGTTTTTTTAATATCAGTTAGTTATGTGACATACATCTTTATCATATATTGATTGTAGTTTTGGTTGAGTAATAATGAAAGCACAAGACACACATCTTCCATTTACATGTTAATGAAATGACATCTATACTATAGGATGTCGTCATATTAACTAGTCTTTCGATAAATGGAGGTCCTATGATAGGACTGGAAGGTCAATTGATATAAATGCATTATGTGATTGTCTACTAAAAAGAGTGCCTCCATCTAATGTCTATAGGGTTGATTGTATGAAATTGATATAATTGGATATAAATTTTAAAACCCCCAGCAAATATAATAAAGTATCAGTTGATTTTGTATACTCGAGCATACATATTAATAATATGTTTTGCTGACAATATAATATTTGGAAATTCCTAGGTCATTCATAATTATAATCGGGGTTTATGCTTGCATATCAATAATCAGCAGCAATGTAAAGCATGTCAAAAAAAAAAAACGAATTGCATTTTTAACTCTGGCATTTGCAACTTAGGCAGATGTTATTTTCAACTTGATCAAGTATATTAAATCCCTAAATATATTTTTGCGTGTGCTATTTTACTTTTCTTTTTTCTTTTTTTACTGTGATAGGTTCCCAAAAATACTCCAGCCTTAAAAGGTTCTCATCTTCATTGTTTCTGTTGCAGTGGGGTCTAGCTGCAAAGAACATTGACAGAAGGCAAGTGAGTACGAAGACCGATAATTCGCTTAATTGAGCCTGACAGCTCCATACAGATTCCAGCTTAAAAGCTTTTATCCTCACTTTTTCAATCGTCACACCGGGGCCTAGCGCAGAGGCCGTAACAGCAAGTGCTTCGTCCCACTAGGGTCCGGCTAGCTGCTTCTGGAATAGGATCTTTTGCTTTTAACCTTTAACCTTTTCCTCATTCAGCCCATTTCTCTCTTAAGAACACATGCTGCTAATTATAAAAACTTCCATTGATGCAAATTTCACCGTAGAGCAACATCACCTTCATAACACAAGAATGAGTGGAGCAGCAAGAGCTAGTCCAGGCAATATTGCCATAACACAAATCAACACAATCCCAAGGAGATGGTAAAAACCACTCCAACCATCGCTCTCAGAATTTCCCTTATTGGACATCATGAACATTTGTTTTATATATGTAAAGGGGAACGACAACAAAGGGTAGCATAAAGCTGGATCCTGATTTGAATACTCAGGGGATTCCATGCTTCCATTAATTATAATGGTAAAAACATTCCAAAGGAGAAGAACAGGCGTTCAGGAAGAATCCAGCCACAGAGAGTCCACAATATTATAGTACAAACATAACAAAGAAACTGACAATCTGGAACAATAAATAAAATAAAAGGCATGCAAATATTAAATAGCCAGATGAGTAGAGATACACCTTGATGTGGTAAAGACTTTTATGAGTACCAAAAGAGGAAAGCCACTCAGAGTAAATTGCAACATTGATCCATTTTATTAGGGAATCAACCATCCACAGCCCTCGAATACATTCACTTGGTGCTCTCCTCCTAGTCCCAACCACCCCCATAAAACACTCAACCAAACCAGTATAAGAAGCAACCATTATAAACCAGCTAACACTAAATTCCTAATTAAAACCCAAACCCTGAAAAAACACTGGACCCAAATAAAGAGCAATACCAAATTCACCAACCCATTAAGGATCAGGATCAGGATCCGAATCAGAACCTCTCCACCTTATTAGCCTTAATCACAGGATTTGCCTTCGCGATTGCATCACGGCCAGCACCTTTGAAATCAAAGAGGCACTCGTGATTCTCTGCGTACCTATGAGTCCCGCAGTAAGTGCCCCCGCACTTGCACTGGAATCCTGTCAAACCAACCTTCTTATTGCAGCTAAAGCACCTATTTGCCGGCTTTGATGGCACCTGATCACCACCAACAACAACAGTTTCTGCTGACGAAGAAGCTTCAGCAGACACAACTGACTGCACGGAATTAGCCACCACAACTTGAGGGGAATCGACAACAACCTTAGAATCAATATGTTGTTTTGGATTGATATTCAGTGTCTTTTCCATGGCAGCCTTGGCAGAGGCAGCTTGCTCTTCTTCGGCACGAAGGTCACGGTAACACTTGGAGCAAAGGTTCATGTTTGCAGCCGTACCAAAAAATCCACACCCATTAACACAAAGCTTTGGCTCTGCTGGTGGGAAGCTTGTGCCATCGTTTTGCTCAGAACCCATGTTTTATTTCTTGTTTCTACAATCAAACAAACACAACAGTTACGGTTAGGACTTTCAAACAAGTTCTTGTAATCTCAATGTTCTCACGAATCTCAGGAGAACGAGAGTGAGATGGTGTCTTCTGCGTGTTCTTAGCAATATAATAATTACTGTGTCGTTTATTATAGAGGAGGGGTAGTTGTTGTTTGTGTATTTTACGGTTCATGATATTAACTACTTGACTGATATACCCTCTTACTGCCTGCTAAAGAAACGGAGACGTGAGTGTGATATTGGGGTATTTAAGGTGATAAAGAGTAATCTGGGGGGTATAACCCATGGAAAATTTGGAATTTGAAGGAAAGATCGAACTCATTAATAAAACTGCAACCACGGAATGACATAAATGACCCCGCGTCAACTCTCTTTATTGCGCACTCAATCAAGAGGACAGTATTGACTTTTCAAGTAGAGCGGGCACGAAAAATAAAAAAATAAATTCCAGGACGCTGTTGGCTCCAGCTCATAGAATGAACTCTTCATGTAATTTGTCTCCAGTTACTATCAATCCAAACCGTCGCCTCCTTAAAATGCTATTTACTAGTAAGATCTGGACCGTTCAAATTCGTCATGGTTAAGGATCACACGGCTAGCACTAGCACGCCCTAAAAAAAAGGCAAAAAAAGGAACAACGGCGAAGACATCCTTCGATATCTCCAGAAACATGTTTTCATTGAGGAACAACATAAGAAAATCAAAAGGAAAGACACGATCTGTTGATGCAGAACAATAAGAGTTTCATTAGATTCCATACCTGAAAAAAAGATCGAAACTTTCGAACGCTCTCTAACTCCTGTTTGCGTTTAACTAATGACTGCTCTGAATCAACGATTGCAGAGAAATTAAAGATTCAATTAACACCAGAAAGAAATTATTTTTCTAGAAGTTGAAAGAGTGAGGCTATGAAAGAGGAGGAGAGAATTGAAAGGCGACCCGAAACCCTGTTTTTTGAGTCCATTAAGGTTAATAAAGGAAGAACAAGGAACCAAGCTCTTGCTGTTTTTTTTATTATTATTATTATTTATGATAGTTTCCAAGGCACACCACCACCCACGGTTTTATTTTTTTGATTTATTTTCTATTGTCGGCAAAAGAACGCATATAGGACATCATATTATCGTAGAACAGCAAATCTTAGCTGTCTGATTAAATCTTAATCTAAGTCTTACGTCATTGTTTACGATCTCACGGTTCATTGGTGTGGGTCCAATGTGTATTTCTGTTCTCATATTTTCTTAAGAATATCAACAGCTTTTTTCCAAAAAGAGAGGGAGGGACCTGCCTTGTAAGAACCAAACTCTTCGTTTACACGCTTCTTCCCGAGGCAAGTTCTAACTGAACAGGTGGGCCTCAGTTATTGTTATATTATTATAGAACATTTCTTTATGGATTCACTGTGCTTCCTTTTTTCATCAAATTTTTATTTTGGACTTTTTTTTTTCTTTTTGCTAAATTAACAAAAACTAAGCCTCGTAAAATAAATAAATATTGTAACCGTGGATATGAATTCCAATAGTTAGATTTTTAGAATTTTTCAATTTTAGCATAATTTAGTCACACTCACTTACATATATTTTTTTTTTAGAATGAAGGATTGGATTGAATATGATATTCAATGTGAAAATGGCTTGTAAAATAGGTGGTGGCTTCTAATTTTATACAAAAAATTTATTCTCACCCCCCATCTTTTTAGTTTTATAGGTGATCGATTATTTTAGTTATTCAAAATTTAATTTTGGTACAAAAATTTATTTTTTTATTTTTAAATCTTTATTTATTAAAGAAAAGAGAAAGGACACCGAATTTCGAATTAAAAAAAGTGATCATTGACGATGATTATAGCCACGAAAAAGATTAAAATCGGTGTCAAGGTTTCGTTTTATAATTGTAGTTTTACCTAGGTGATTTCTCTCATTCTACTTGCTGGAGGAGGTAGATTAGATTGCGGAAATGTTTATGGGTTCAAGTGATTTTGGTTTTTGACTTGCTTTTTTTTTTCAAGGCTATGGATAAGTTTATCAATATATTTTTGGTCAAAAATAGATTGAAAATGAGTTTTTAAACCAAAAAACCGAAGCGTCATTTTTCCAGTGATCATATTTTGCAAAAGAAAACAATGTGTCGTCTGTTATCGTTGTCGACAACACGTTGTATACTGTCATCGACAGCACGTTGTATGCTATCGTCGTCTATGTCATGTGGTTTGAGTTCATAAATCAACCTTTTAAGGCGTTTAATATGTTCAGAGTATACTAAAATTATGTCTAACGTGTTGCTAGAGTAGTAGCGGCACACATACCATACACATTGGGTTGTTGGATTTGAAGCCCAACGATATCCTCTTCACTCCTACACTGGCGATGACACTCATTGCCGCTCGAGGACGAAGATCTAGCCGCCTTAAGGATAGAAAAGGAAAACTGAAATTAAAATAATAAGGATCAAAATTCAAATACAAAATAAATCTTATTTTTGATTAAATTGTGAAATTGAAAAGAAAAATCAATTTCACAAAAAGACCAAAAAATAATCAAAAGAACGAGGATTAAAATTGAAATAAAAATTCAAATTAATATTTGATTGAAGGGTGAAATTGTAAAGAAAAATCAATTCAACAAAAGGCAAAAAAAGTAATCAAAAGAATAATGACCAAATTAGAAAAAAATAATAAATGGAAATTGGGATTGAATGATAAAATTGAAAACAAATAAAACTTCTATAAAATGACAAAAAATAAAAATTAAAAGAATAAGGACTCGAGTTGAAATAATAACAACAAAGATGGTCAAATTGTAATTTTCAGAGGAGGAGAGAGAAAAGAAAAAAATGACCTACGACGACAAACTAGACCACCATTACCGACATGCATGACACCACCAAAAAGAGAACGCAATGATGCTTCTAATGACACCGTGGAATAATATTTTTGGATTTTGGGAGGCGCAACCCATATGCTGGAAAAATATCCCTCGACTCCAGTTTAAATTTTTTTTATAGAAGAATTTTCATCGTCTTACTATATAATTAAAATAAAAAAATATTTATTTATCTCTAGTTAATTTAGGAATGACTAGTGTGTCTTCTTAAAAAGAAATCAATCCATCTGACTGCTGTTAATTTTTTCTGTCTGAGGATCAAAATAGTAAAAATATTATTACAGTGTTTAAAACATGCTACATTAAAAATGCCTCCGCAATTAGCTTTTGGTAATAACACTTATGAAAGCAATCCTATAATATCAAAGCAATCCTATAATATCAGTTATACTTGCAGGTGGAAGAAAATGATACTTAATAATAAAGAATTCAATCAAGTATATCAAATATACTAAAATAATTATATTAGGATATTTAAAAATATAGTAATGATTGTTTTTTAAAATATTTTTTATATGAAAAATATATTAAAATAATATCTTATTTATTTTTTAAAAATTATCTTTAATATTAATATATCAAGTATATTAAAATGATAAAAAATAATAATAATTTTTTTAAATAGTTCCCAAACGGTGACGTAATGCAGCACAGGCTCAGAGTTTCGAGAAAGTGAAGAAAGTAAACCAATACACATGAATAGTTTGAACATCGTTGTTTTTTATTTATTTTTTAGCACCATGTGTTCAAATTTGAACAGTTAAAAGACAATGCTCTTTTACAGTACCACTAGTGCAGTGTCGGCACGTTGGCGTGGAGTACTTTTAAAGTATATTATTGTTTAATTGTATAACAATTAAAATAAATATTTGTAAAAAATGCATTTAGTAGAAAAAAATGTTTAGTCTTTTTTGTTTTTTTTAATTATTTTATTTAAATGTGTTTGTTTTTGCGATTAAAGTTGTGTTTTGTGCATGAAATCTATAAATATAAACAAAAACAAACTAACTTTTGTGTATTCAATTTTAACTACTAAAACAAACACAAATGATGATGTATTTTTTTTTGAAAGAAATATTAAAAAAAAAAAAGAAAAGAAAGGGGAATTATAGTCAATAAAAATTGAAAACAGATTTTATAAAAAAAAATTTTTGTCGATCACACACAAGGATGAGAAAAAGGGAAAATTATTACATATTTAAGATGTTACAACTTGCAATATGCATTTGTGAATTCACATAATTCCAAAAAAAAAAAAAAATCCCGAGTCAATGGAAAAAGGAGAGAAAAAAAGAACGGATATCATCTTAGATAAACTTTCTCCATCTGACCTTCTGTCTAATGGGCTGGATGAACTAAAGCAGGGACACCTAATTTAAGATGGGCCTGGTGGGCTTCAAAGAAGGGTGGGGCAGATAGGGAGAGGGCCGAGTTGCAGACTGCTTTGGAACATATTGCTTAGGAAAGAAAGAAAAAAGAAAACCGATTCGTTCCTCTTCTAGGATCTCAAATGAGGAAGCGTTTCGGAAGGTGGTGTGAATTATATTTCTAAAAAATTTAATTTTTTTTGTTTTGTTTTACTAAAATTTAATATAATTTGTATGTTTTGGATTGTTTGATGTGCTGATGTTAAAAATAATTTTTAAAAAATAAAAAAAACATTGACATGCATTTCAACATAAAAAATTATTTGAAAAACAACGTTACCACACCGCCAAGTACTTTTAAATTGGAATGGTTTAAGTTTATTGTATGAACTTTGAAGATCTTATGTTGCTAGCTTTATGTAGTTTCCCCCCCTGAATTAGAGGATGCTTGTTTTATATAAATATGCAAAATATTTACACATAAATTTTCTTACAACATATGTAAACAACACGCCGGTTATGCTTAGGAGAAATGATGATGATGGACGCAAATGTCATGGTTACGGTGGTGATAATACAAGTAGCGGTGATAATATGATGATTAGAATAAGATAAACTATATTAAGAGTGTGTTTTTGTTTGTAAAATGTTGTGAGATTTTATGAATTAAAAATATTTTATTTAAAATAAAATATTAATTATATCCCAAGTCACATCTCAGATTGGATGTGAACGGCTTGTTTCACATTTATACCGTTCGAAGTGTGAAAGAAACAATCGAGTTTTTTTTTTTAATTGAATGTGCAAATATAATTGCAATGGTTACTTGTGGTGTGAGCCCCAATCAGGCCTAGCTACTAAACTTTCCACCGCTACCATCTATCAATTTTTGCCAACTCTATAGCTATTGACCCTTGAGCAGGAGGCTAATAAAGGTCACGCAAGCAAAGCCATCATGATCCCAACTCCCAATTTCCATAGAGTAATTAAGCTGCCAGTCTTTTCATTTTTGGTTGCCATATGGTTATTATAATCATGCAGCTTCCTGTGGAGAACAACCTCTTAGTTTCATCAAAAACAAAAGGAGAAAAACCACAGAGAAAATGAAATATTGTGGTTAATTTCCTAGCTAGCTTTCACACACACACACACACACATCCTTGAGTATACATTTCGATCATAATGTACAGGTTGAAAAACAAAACACCTATAATCTCCAGTATCAAATTGGCTGTGCACGATATATATATATATGTGGGGGCAGTGAGGTTGATGACAAATCCACACACCAATATAGCAATCGATTGCAGAGCACATAGAGGAGATGATGGATGGATTAGACATTTTAATGAGAAATTGTGGAGCCATCATAATTGATGCATGTGAGACCCAACGTCATAGATGGTGTACGTGTTTACAAGTTTTTAGGGCACTTGAAGAGGGAGGAGAAGAAGGGGAGAATCCCATTTATTTCATTGTTGACTATGGCGCCCGCCCGCGCCCTTATATATATATATATATATATATATATATATATATATATATCTAACCTTGAGTGTATGTTTTAGTAGTAGAGGTAGTAAAGGAAGAAATAAGTGAAGGGTTCTGTGGGTGTGATTCTAGTCATGCTCTCTTCGATTAATGGCTCTTCCTACCTTCCTTCCATTCAAATACGGCATGATTAGGGTTCCAATGTGCCTATACTATCAAGCATTACATCCGCGTATGTTTTGCCTTCATTTATTTTTCGTGTTAAAGTCTCACTCTCTGCACTCACACTACCATGATGATTAGTAATTACTAAATTATTGACTTACATTGCGCTGCTGTGAATTGATAAACTTTTTTTTTT
>Ga0325414_1008877_pt1 | contig 10631 bp, 7 predicted proteins | sample PopdelMetagenome_8_FD_206183 | JGI IMG/M metagenome (GOLD analysis project Ga0325414, IMG submission 206183) | Populus deltoides microbial communities from Bellville, Georgia, United States - Leaf-PdKOR-R3 | ecosystem: Host-associated > Plants > Phyllosphere > Phylloplane/Leaf | place: USA...
AATTAGGGGAAAAGAACAAAAAAAAAAAAAAACAAGGGTTGTAGCAGGATACAAGTTGGTAGAACAAATTTGGAATCCTTAATTATATGGAATTAAGTTACCTGCGTGACAAGTGCATAGAGCGGAAGGGTAATGTAGCTGCATATGACTTGAACTGTGATCCTGAGTTGAGCAAAATGATGATATTTATAACTTGTTTGTGTTTTGGTTCTAAAAATGTTTTAAAAAAATTAAATTTTTTTAAATTAATTTTTTATTTTTAGATCATCTTAATGTGTTAATATAAAAATAAATTTAAAAAAAATATATATATATATAAAATATTTCTAATTTAAATAATAAAAAAATAAATTGTTTGAGCCATTTTTTAATCAAGTACGTATTTCTAATTTAAATAATTTCTTATAAATTATTGATAAAAATAATTATAAATTATAAATGAAAATGAAAAATCACTTCTTATAAATTATGTCAAAAGAGAAACTTACGCTAACACGACCCTTGCGACAATAAATGAAGTGTTCTCATGGTAACATGATTCAAGCCCGAATTGTATCTGGAAAAAAGATCAAACGTAGGAAAATGTCATAGACTTTCTAGAATTAAAAAATTGTTATACGCTCTCTCTCAACTAAATTAATAAATTACATCACAAGAAGGAGAGTTGTGAAAAAAGATACGAGAGAGATTAGATTAAAAACTTACTGTAACCCAAATGAAGAAGGCAAACTCAAATGCATTCTGCAGGTTGATCAGTAACAAGTATATATTAGCACCATGATCCGAAAGCATCGATACGAACTACTTAATTAATTTCTTATTATATTTTCCTTTTGATCGATCGAGCTAGCTAGTTTATAGAGAGGAGGAATAATTACCACAAACAGAACAAAATGGATAAGAACAAGAACAAATCTTGGTTGACCGAACCAAAAGAGATTATCATTTGGATGAACAAGAGGGGTTCCTCTGCTCACACGGTTTTGATCATCGATTCGGAAAGCCATTTTTGCAACAATCACCTCAAGTTTGGCTCCCACGACCAGCACAATCTACAATATCAGTAAGTCGGCTGTTGTAAAACTTGATATATATAGAAGAATTACAAGACAAGGTTTTCGTTAAATTTTGAAGAGGAAAAGGTGTACGTTAAACTCATATTTTCCCTTTTAGAGCACAGATATGGCTACCGATGATTACAACATATACCCTTTAATTTCCGTTGTAATAAAATCAATAACAATGCTTGAATAAACTTAGTTAATTACCACGAGTGGAACATAGGAAATCCAGTGATATACATTCCAACCTGAACATCCCAGAATAAAAAAAATAGCATGTGAAGAAATATATAATTGCAAAGAAAATGAAGCATAAATAAGGTGAATACAGAAGATGAACGGCAAGCCATATTTACCATGTACGTCCAGCAGCAAGAGAATTGCCACCAAAAACCACAGTAAAGGACTGCCAAAAAGAGGCATATATAAATACATATATAGATCTGTATATGTTTAATGAGATCTATTTATATGGAATGAAAAAGAAAAAGAAAAATAGTTAACCACGAGGATAGTTGTTAGCTTGTGAGAATACCTGATGCTAACAACGACCTTGAAATCGTCGTCTAAGGATCGCTGTATGTATTCTTGGAAATTGAAATGGTTGACGTTCCTGGTTGACAAGTGAGCCTTAACAGTGCACACATCACCATACATCAGTGAGCATGGAGAAGACAGGTTTGATCATCTCATGTATACTTATGATGACACACACACACACCAGTTATATAAAGTTTAATGCAGGAAGATTAATGGAGTATTTGGAAGATCATTACCGAGATAAAACCATGTCTCAAGGTGAGATAATCAACTTTTGCCACCGAATGAAAAAACTGTCTGAAGAAACATATCTGTTCATCCAAATGCAGTCATTAGAGAACTTGTAATCCAATTATCTCTAATACTTAACTTCTTTTCATGGGGCCGCCATCGCCGCCAATCATCATCATCATCATCATCATCATACGAACAACAAAAAGTGCACTCACCATCCATAGAAGAGCTGATATGTTTGTCGACCAAGTCTCTATATGCCGTCTTCCGAATGTTGTTTGTCTTGTGAGTCTAAATCGATTTGGATCTAATCAATAAACAGGACCGCTAAATTAATCTCTTGAAGTATTCAAAACAACATTTATCTGTTGTGAATTCGGATGGTTGATACTACATTTACTCTCTAACAGTGTGTGTATTTATTATTATTATTATTAGCAGCAGCAGCAGCAGCAATATTTAATGTTTTAAACATGGTCATCACCATAAAATAAAAAGTATTTACCTAAAAACAAAATCTCTTAAATATTTTAATTATTGCATAACATGGTCATCACCATTTATGATCATGTTTCATTAACTAAGCTGGTGCACAATAATACAAGTGGTTTGGATTTTGGAATTCCTGGGTTTAGATGTGTTTGATATTGTGATAGTTTCAGTAATTATAATTTGAAAAAAATAGTTTTAAAAAATATATTTTTAATTGTGGTTGGTTTAATAAAATATATATTTGGTTAAAACTATAATTATAATTAATATTAAATAAAAAGATATATTTTTTTATAATGGTTATTTCTATGTCAATGATAATGTATATAAAAAATATTAAAACTGAGTTTTCACATCATTTATTTTTAATAGGTCCCATGTTTTAAAAACACTAATTAACACTTCACCGAACATAAGTTTTTTTGTGGTTTTTTTAAAACTCAACCGCTGCGCATAGCGAAACGCACTTGCAAACTTGTTGGTGATAATAAATGAAACCAACATGCATCAACATACAGGTGCAGCCATCTTTTCTCTTTGATGTTGACACATCGTATCAATAAATATCATCCATGTGGCAATTCATGCATTTAAGGTCATCGCGTTTCTTTTCTTCAACGGCTTAAAAAATCCGCAAAGTTTGCACCACAACTTGAACCAGTCTTGGTCAAGCATGGCCTAAAAGGTCTTTCTCAAGTCTAGTACTGATCATGAACGTGGACTGCAGCTCGTGAAACGAAAGAACTGCCATTGATATGGTCCCAAATCAAGAATCAATAACGTAAACTAATAGCCTTTCTTTAATCTATTATGATGATCATGTCGATTTTTCATCTTCTCTGTCGTTTAGATCTCATGGTGGTGATGATTCTGGTGTATTTAATTCCGTGAGTGTACAAAGAACCAATTACTTGCAGTCTTTTTCTTTTAAAAAACTGGTAAGGAGAGAGGGTTTTAGAATGCAGAAGGAGAATAAATTAACTTCTCCGATTTCTAATTTCACTCCACTTCTCATTACGTACGCATGATATTATCAAAAAAAAAAAAAAAGAAGAAGAAGAAGAAGAAGAAAAAGAGTTCTTATGCATGATGACCACATACCATTTGCAACTTGGTATTCAATTGTCCGACTTTCTTTCTCCCAAGCTTCCCACCGCCTCATCTATGATAATAATGTTACAAAAACATTAATTTTGTATCGTAAGCAAGAAGAACATTAGATTCATTCTAAAAAAAACACGTTAAACCTGATGTGAAGAGAGCGTTTTAAGTACCTTGGTCCAGCCCAGAGCCATGGTTAGAACACTATATACAATTTGCATAACTGCTAGCACAAAAATGAATATGTGAAGCTGATGGATCCCTTTTTGTGACATTAAAGAAACCTTTCCCTGAAATTATTGATCATAATTAGATTGTATGAATAGAACTAACCAAATATATGAGAAGAATTAAGAAGAAATTGCAGAGCCATACTTTTGAACTGCAAGGATCATCAGAAATATTTACAGTACCGGCATCATCTGCTAACAAACTCCTATGTCCCCATAAAATATTCTTACCACGCAGACCATTCTCTGAAGACAAACTCCCAACAAAATTACCGGCAAAGTTTCCATAATTTTGTACTGCAGTGAGTTTGGATATTGCAACCTCTTTACGACAAGGAAGCATGGAGTTCGCAAGATTGGCTGGTATGCAGATTTTAGAAATAGGTTTTTGGGTCGCCGCCAGCATCAATGACATGAATCCTAACAACATCAACTCTGTAAAAAACACCTCCAAATGGTTAGTTAATGAAGTGGATGCACAACATACACAATTAATAAGGAGCTATATATGTTTTACACCTGATTTGAGCTTGTCCGCTGCCTCGCCCAAAGCAGTTCTTCGACTTCTGTTAAGCCACTGTATCACCCTTTTATGTTAGCTAGCTTGATACATATTTACCTGGGAAAAATAATTAAATTCTTGGGAATATGTACTTACGTTTGTGAGGAGATGAAAAATGTGCTCCAGGACAATTGAAACGGATATGAAAACAAAACAAACTGTGGCGAGTGCCCATGATGGTGTGTGTTCAAGCGTGCGAATTGAAGTATCTTCTGTAGCCATGATCTGTTCTTCAAGATTCTACTTTGGTTTTTTTCTACTTTGTTAATATTCTAAGGTTGATGGAGAACACTATAAATTATCAGGAGATTGCCAAGACTTTTGCAGCCGCATATGCCTAATGTCGATATCCTTACAGTAATTTAGTTTTTAATCCCTGCGTTTTTAACGAAGTAATAACTTAGTCCCTCTAATCTGGGAAACAATAGATTTAGTCCCTTTGCCGTCATTGACTGTTAAATCTTCAAAACATCAGTTAATTTTTAATAAAAATATCATAACGACCCTTTGTATACAAAAATCCAATTTTCCACAGTTCTTAATTTTCCTACCATTGAAGCGGAAAGAAGAAGAAGAAGAAATACTATTAACCTCTGTAAGATTGCAGCAAGGGAAAAACAGAAAAACAAACAGCAGCTGACCATCTTTCCACGATCATCTTCAATTCTCCAGTTCCAAGGAAATTGGAATCCTCGCTAAAAACAGCCAGCTGAAACTTTCTTAAAAACTTCTTCTTCTACAGTGAGTTCAAGAACAATAATTAACCGAAAACTATAAAAAAGAAAAATCCAACCATAAAGCAAAGCATTATGCTCTTCAGACAAGTTACAATCTCACACTATTCATTAACGAGGCTTAATTAAGCCCTTTTCTTCATCTTCTTGGATTCCTTTCTTTTGTTTAATTCACACTTTAGCGTATAGTTCAAGTGGATCAATCTAGAGTTGCTACTTAGAAAAAACTATTATTGTTATGATATCAAAGGATGAATCAGAACGAAGATGATATGATATGATATAATATATATAAATATATGATAAATTTAATTATTTGAATTAATATATATATAGGGGCTATTTTTTATTTTAAATATATATAAATATATGACACTATATTCTTATATACAAAAATTAAACAACATTTGCTATTCTGACTTTAAAACTCTTTATTTTATTTTATGCTTGAAAAGAAAAAACATAAACAACTTTTTTAATTCAATTATCGTTATTCTCTTCTCTTTCTGGAGCCCTAACACAAATGATAAAATATAAAAATAAACATAAATAGCAAAGGGAAAAGTTTGAAGCATAGCTACAAAAATTAATTCATCTTTAATCAAAACAAGGCAATTGGTGACTCTAACTTAAAATCTATTTTTATTTTATTTTGAGATGTTTGTTAAGAATTTGATGAGTTTTTTTTTTCTTTTCTAATTCTGCTTTTTTTGCTTTTTTCTTTCCAGATTTGCTAGTTTTACCAACTGTTTTTTGAATTCTTGTTATAGGTGAATGTTTTTTTTTCTAATTAATTTGATATATTTTATAGGTTTGTTTATATTATGCTTGAATTTTTTTATGTTTTGTTTTTAGCAGATCCATCAAAATTATCAATTTTTTTCTCACATGTACCTTACTAGTTACCATCACCGAGTCCAATAAACAATTAGACACATCTTTCTAGTCATATTGAGTTCTTTGAAGAGCACATACCCAACTTTGATTCAATGTAAGTTTTTCTTTTTTAGGCTAATAATTCTATTTTTATGTCAAATTTTCTTTTATATATTAGTTTCTTTTTTTTTAATATGTTAATTTTGCTTTATATGTCAGTATGGTTTACATGTAAAAATTTAGTTTTGGTTCTAATTATTACTTTAGCACATCATCATTTGTATTCATTTTTAGAACAGGAAATAATAAAAATTTATGATGTTTTGATTTTAGGTTGAACCATGAATAAAATAAGAAGAATTGATTCTTTTTTTTTTTAAAAAAAAAGAAAAATATTGATAACTCACAACCTAGGGAACCAACTTCAATGTGTAATGTTGAAGTTATGGTTGAGCAGCCCCAATATGCTTCAATTTATGGAGAACTTGCATTGATTAGTGAGCAGCCTCCTACTAAAATCGACATTGCTCATTTAATTAGAAATCCAAGTAATCATCCTTAAATTTGAAAATACCTAGTTAATCAATAAGATGAAATTCGAAGGGCAGGGCCATATCAACCTTTGATATCTGAATATATGTTGATTGGTGAAAAACATTCTCATTGATTTTAGTCTCATTAATTCAAAAGTTATCCATGACTTGAATATTCAAAGAAAAATACTGCATTTTGTTTCCCTTACTATCTATTTCCAAGTAAGCCATCTTTAAAGCTAGGATCAAACAAGTAAACCATCTAGAAAGCTAGGATTAGACACATTTATTGGTAAAGGATTCAGTTGTTGGAAGAAAGTTAATAATAAGGAACAATGTGCTTTTTTGACTCATATGAGAAAATATCCAAATTGAGCTCATAGATTTGCTACTAGGTACTTGGAAAATTTGAAAGGTTAGTTATGTCATATTGAGAAGGTAGTTAAGAGGCAAACTAATCAAGAAATTCTAAATGATCAATTACATATCAAAGCTTCAATAGATATTATGTGTTGGCTCACATTTCAAGTATGTGCTTTTAAATGGTATGATAAACGTACAAAACCGAGGAAATTTTCTTGAAATGATGGAACTTTTATCATCATACAATAAACAAGTAGGTGCTCTTGTTTTGGATAATGCTCTACAAAATGCTAAATACACATCACATCAAATTAAAAAAGAAATTTTGCATGCCTTTGCTAGAAATGTTCAGTCTTCAATTCGTCACGAGATTGATGATGCAATATTTTGTTGAATTGTTGATGAAGCTCGAGATGAATCCAGAAAAGAGCTAATGACTCTTGTTATTAGGTTTGTTGATGGAATTGGATTTATACGAGAACGATTTTTAGATATAGTTTATGTCAAAGATACAACTGCTTCAACTTTTAAAGAAGAGATTTTCTTTGTTTTATCTCACTACAATCTTGATGTTCAAAATATTAGAGGCCAGGGGTATATATGATGGTGCTAATAATATGCATGGAGATTGGAATTGTTTTGCAAGCTTTATTCATTAATGATTGCCTTTATACATATTATGTACATTGTTTAGCTCATCAATTACAATTAGCTCTTATTGCTGTAGTTAGAGAAATATCTAATGTTCTTATTTTCTTTGAGAATTTGATTTTTATTATTAACATTGTTAGTGCTTCTTGCAAGTGTAATGATGAATTACGAGCTTTTTAAGTAGCTACAATTGAATATTTAGTTGATATTAGTGAGATTGATATGAGTAAAGAAGTTAATCAAGTAGGTGGTTTGTAACGACTTGAAAATAGCAAATGGAGTTCACACTTCAAATCAATTTGCAATTTGATAAAAAATATATAGGGCAACTTGCTTGGTTTTTGAAAACATTGCTTTGGATTGATCTATTTATTCTCAACATGGTAATACGACTTTTTCATTTAAGTTGTTAATGTCATTTAATTTTGCTTTCATCTTACATATAATGAAGAATGTTATGAAAATTACTATTGTGTTTTGCTAAGCCTTGCAACAAAAATCTCAAGATATTTTAAATGCTATGCATTTGGTGACTACCACAAAGACTTTAATTCAGAAGTTAAGAAATGATGGTTCAGAAACTCTTTTAGAAGAAGTGACATCATTCTGTAAACATCAAGACATTGAAGTTTCTGATATTGATGCTTGTTTTTCTAGTGTGAGACAATCTCTTCATAAAAAATCAGTAATAGTTGAGCATCACTACTGAGTTAATATATTGACATCTATCATTGATCAACAATTGCAAAAGTTAAATAATAGATTCAATGAACAGGCGATTGAGCTTCTTAAGTTGAGCACAACTTTAGATCCTAAATTATTTAGCTATAAATTATTTAGTGTTGAAGATATATACTTACTTGTTGACAAGTTCTATCCTGAAAATTTTTCTAATCAAGAAAGAATTCATTTGAGATTTTAGTTACAGCACTATAAGCTTGATGTACCCAATCATCCAAAGTTAAGGAATATGTCATTGACTGCTAATTTACATCAAGGATTGGTTGAAATAGAAAAATCAACAATTTATCCACTCATTGACAGGTTGATTCAATTTATTTTGACTCTTCCTGTTTTAACAGCAACTACTGACCAAGTTTTTTCAGCGATGATGATTGTTAAAACAAGACTTCACAATCGAATGGATAATGATTTTCTTGCAAATTATTTGATTGTCTATATAAAAAAAGTTGAAAGATTCATAATTGATATGATAATCGATGATTTCTATAATATAAAAGAATGACAAGTACAATTAAAATAAATATGTAAGTCATTCTTTATTATTATTTTTACTTTATTTCAAAGTTTATCAAACATAAATAATGTTTCGCTTTAAATTTTTTTTAATATATACTTTGTATGTTTATATTTGATAGGGACAGATAAAAAAAATTTAAAGTGATTGATACATTATAAAGATGAAATTAACTTTATAATTTTAACTCAATTTAGTATGCTCTAAACCTCTTACCCTGTTCAAAGGTCATTATATATTTATAGTAAGTTCTTTGAATAAAACTAAATCATGTTGTTTTTTTTTACAACTCATGTACAATAAATTAAAAAAATATTATATCTTGTTCTATTAGTTTTGACTCCCTTAACAAGTAATCCTAGCTTCGCTTCTCTGTGTGTGTGTGTGTGTATAATTATTTAAAATCAAGTTTTGATCGCATAATTGTATTATTATTTAAAAATATGAAGATTCATTATAAATCCTCTTTTATATATGCAAAATTAATATCTTTAATTGGTATTTTCAAGAACTAGTTAAACTAAAAAGAAATCATAGAAATAATTTTTGAATAAATAAATAAATTTACCAAAATTAAATAGTGAGTTTAATATTGTTCATCTACCAAACCGATAATCATGTCTCCAAATATGGAGGGTTTTGTTATATCTACAAGACTTTTGATGGGTCTCTTTAACTTTATGATATTTCAAAAGTGTTTTATATTATAATTTATGTATAGCTTATCTATATAATCGACGGTGGAGTCTAACGGTTATTTTAAAAAATATTTTTTAATTTAATAAGAATGTTATTTTTTTTTAATTATTTTAGTATTCTCGTTACAATTTTATTGGATATTTAGCATTAACAATATCTCTTACATATTTTTTAATCAGAACAACTTTAGTTATTAATAAATAATGTTTTTTTTTTTCAAAGCTCAATTATATTTTCTCCCCTCTTAAACTAAATTTCTCTCTCTTTCACGGCACGCAATGGAAGCGTTCTGAAGATCCTGCGACGCAATAAATGGACAGGAAAAAAACCGCGTGCCTCAATAATCTTTCTTTCGACGTAAAATAATTGACATGAGAAATAAACAGGATTTTCTCTTTTTTTTTTTTTTTTTTTTTTTGTATTGGATTAGACAACGGAGATTTTCCGTGAAGTTTCACCTCTTAATTTCCTCACGCGTAGTGAGTGGAAATTTATGATTTTATACAACGGTCAATGCAGCCCAAAGAAACGTCGCCGTCCCTTGACAAGCTTGTAAAGAATGCATGGCTTTGCGAGAACCATCAATTTCCATTCATAATCATATGACTTTCATCATTTATTATAATTTCAGGTCAGTAAGCAAAGTATCCATATATCTGACCTTAAGTAATAGCATCCAAAGAAAATTTATATGAGCCGGACTTGAATCATCGTTCATAGATAAAAATGGGTATTTACAAATCAGGTTTTTTCTATATTTATTTTTTAGAAATCTGACAATGTTAGGTTAGTCTAAAATTATAACTCAATATAAAAGACTTTGGTAATTTTTTATAGAATTTCACTTCGATCTAATATTCAGATAAAAAATTATACTTATTAGTATTAAATTGTGTATTAGTAAACTGCATTTTAGTATCCTTGAATGATAAGAAAACCTTACCAACAAGAAAATCCATAAAAAAAAAAACACATGACATGAAAATCCTTTCCAAAATAATTCTAATTTTTACTGATTATTTTTTTTTGGAGAAAAAGAATCTTTGCTGAATAAAAAATCCAAAAATTATAAGAAAACAAATAGCAAACCTCGTATAACAACTTATGGCTTGACTTAAAGTACATCATTTTTTTTATAGTTTGGAGGAATTACTAATTCTACCATATATTAATGAAAAACTTGATATATTTAATTTTCATCCTAATTAGAGTGGCAACAAAAATCTACATATAGCTCTAGATATAACTCCAAACAATACATGAAGATCTAGTCTATTATATTTGTAACTGATTAGTC
>Ga0325414_1008878_pt1 | contig 10630 bp, 7 predicted proteins | sample PopdelMetagenome_8_FD_206183 | JGI IMG/M metagenome (GOLD analysis project Ga0325414, IMG submission 206183) | Populus deltoides microbial communities from Bellville, Georgia, United States - Leaf-PdKOR-R3 | ecosystem: Host-associated > Plants > Phyllosphere > Phylloplane/Leaf | place: USA...
CGATCATACGTTCGGCAACAGCTATACACGACGCCGCATCACTGGATAAAAGGGTAGGTATGCTACCTCCCATTCTTTGGTACTTGAGTCTCGGTTCGTCTTCTTCTTCTTCTTCTTCTTCTTCTTCTTCTTCTTGTTCTTCGTCTTCCTCGTCGTCTTCTTCTCGCTCGTCATCGCCGTCAACGCCATTCTCCGGCGGAATTGGAGTCATTTGGAGGATTGTAGAGTGTGTTTGGTAGATAAAAGAAAGGAAGGAAGAAATGATTGGGACAGAGAGATCTGTGTGTTTGGGTTGGGTTGGGTTGATGGTGGTAGTGGTAGTTAAAGAGTAAATTATACCTTGGCCCTATAATTTACAAGACGTAATTTAACTAGTCCCTTTATTTTAAAAATTGATTATTAAACCTCTATTGTTTGGGATTTGGATCCTCTCTCATGTTTCTAAGAGAACATAACAGTTCATGTTAGTGTTGAAGTCGATGATGATCTGTTTTTTATAAGATGAATAAAACATAAGAAATTAAATTATTTTCATTTTAAACACGTGTTAAATCATTTTCATTTAATTTGAGTTTATTAATTTATATTGAATTAAAATGAGAAAACATAACAAAATGGAAAATGAGAGAGGACCTTAATTTAATGGAAAAGTTAGACTCTTTGCTTACTTCTCATGCTAAAACGTTGAATTTATACCAATTTGTTCATTGATTTCTGTTGTTGAATTTAGTCTAATGGTCAATTGATTACTTTTAAGACTACAAGGATCAAATTGTTTGTTAAATAAGACTACAAAGACTAGCTGATAATTTACTCTAGTTTGATTATTAATTGACAAGCCGACAAAGAAGTGGTGACGAATTATGGACGCCACCTGTCTACTGTTTACTATTTTTATTTTATTTTATTTTATTTTTTCAACTCGGCACGGACTCAAGTCATCTCTGTCTCGAGTAAAAAATGCCCCTTCTATTTGGGGTTTTCCTTTAATTTTATGTGTAAGTTAGCACATTCAACAAAATTAATTAATAAAATAATACAGGAATAAAAATAACTAGAATTCTAGTATAGTTGAAAGTTTCATAGATTCTATCTATAATGTTTTTAACAGTAATGTCCAGTGACAGTCTATTTTGTTATCAATTCCCTCCTAAAAAATAGTAATTCACACCATCATCCCAAATAATTACTTCTCCACTATTAAAACACAATTCACAGCATATAATATTTTAAATTACAAATAACAAACATACACTAACAATTAAAACAACATAACATTTTATTAAAATTAAATTAACTATACATTTATCCTTAATTATCATAACATATAATAATACGGAATTATATATAATAATCTTCTCATCTCATCCAACTCGAGGTCGGGTCTATAATATCCATATAGATTTGAGAATGACTAATATCATCTTAGCTCATAGATGGACCTAGGACGCTAGTGGACGAGTCTGGGACGTTCGCGGACGGGCCAGCATCCTCAAAACTTCCACGATAAGTAATCTTATTTTCTGCTAATGCTACTTCAAAACACTCAATCTCCTCAATCTTTTAAAGTTTACCACGATATAAATTAAGTGTGGTGTTGGCTACAATACGTTTCATCTCATCAATACCTTCACATATAGTCATTTATATACATATATTAAAAACTAATTAGTAATCATCATCCACAATAAAATTATTCTAGCATGTAATAAATGTAAAACAATATTACATATCAATCTTTTCTGCATTGGAAATTAGGGATGGTGCATCGGGTTGTGTGGACATATCAGGAAACGCAACTAGGTCAGTGTAATGAAATGACTCGTGATGGACATATACCTTGTCATGCAGGTATCTATATCAATTATAGGTTGTTGCCCCTCAAAAACATGATCTCTCCTAACATCCTAGATATTAAGGTAAGATGCGTGAATTACCAACTAATTCCCCTCACACTTACCCTGTCGACTAACACCATGCAGCACTTGTCCAGTATGAACATAATATGGAATATGTTGAGATAGTCTGAACTATTGCATTACCTAATCTAGATAATGAATGTCAACAAAGTTGAGTTGTATAGAGGGACTTGTACTAACCAAATATCAAATCCCTCACGGCATATAGGTGAAGCTGAAAATATCAAGTTCATATAACATTTTAGAACATATAAAATAGTTATCTCAAATAATCAATTGAAACTAAAAAATTAACTTTAAAATATAAAAAAATGAATACATTTGTAATATATACCTGATGTGGCTACTATATATCCAACTTATCCCGATAAAACTCGTGGACATGAGTGAGATTTATTGTGAAATGTCTAGCCTCACACCATCTGACAAGACAAGCCACAAAGTTAGTTGTATATTTTTTTTACATTCAATTTCTTTAAATAATATGATGACTATAATTAATTATATTTTATTACTACCTGAAATCAATAGAGAGTGGCCTCTAAGTACTAATGTCAATCATTTTATTACCTCAGCTCTCTGGACACGCTATATGAATATACTCTCATGACCAAAGCTATATTGGTGAATATTGAAAATTATAAGTTAATATTTTAAAAGTTGTTAATTCTAGTAATCAAATAATTTAAAATACATACACCTGAAGAAATAGAAGACACCTGGTAATTTGTCTTCTCTTTTTTAGACATGCTTTGCATAGTTGCAGTATAGATATAACTCCATACTTGAAGAGTTTTCTCGTCTCGATTTACTATTTAAAAAGAGCTCCAGCATATTAATCTCATTAATACTAGCAAACCCAAACATTGAATTCATACTCTCGTCACTACATATTGATACATAAACATAACAAGCTTGACTAACCTTGATTTGCAACATTCTCCAATTAATTAACTTTTATTTCAAACATATTCCAGCCAAGTCGATTACATAACATTCTCGATAATTCGTTAAGGAGCATGTCTAATATAACACTAAGGAATTCATGGTTCCCTCAATTATAAGTGATGTCATTGTCGATATTAGCAATAATATCACTATGGAAGCATAATATTTCTAAATTATTAAACATTTTGTCAAACAACACAACCAAACACAATTATATTTTATTAATATCTTAGGGTTAATCAAAATGCATCTATTATCAACAAAATATAAATTGATTAGTAAACATCTACATTCATTAAATTAATCAGAGAACACCTACATTCATCAAGTTTTGGTACCATAACAAAATTATCAAACAAATTCATGTATTTCATAACTAGTACTATTTTATGCAAACTTCGATATAACTTATAATTTAACCTATATCAACACTAACTATCTCATTATATTATCTTTTTAATTCACAAATAACAATAGCAACAAAATTGATTATTTAACAAAATGATCAAATTATTAACTAAAAATAAGTCTAATTAACATAATCCATAATATAACCTAAATCAACACTAATATTTCAAACACATAATTTTGTTCATTCATAATCAACAACAACCTAAAATATTTGATAATTAAACAAAATAACATAATTATATCAATTAACAACTTTAATTACATCTAATTAACATAATTCTTAATTCAAAACCTTAACGTTCAATAAAATCAAATTAACACTAATTAAACATAAATTACATCAAATTAATTAGGGGAAAGTGTTTAATATACATAAATTACAACAATGTTGGGTTGTACAGAGGGATTTGTGTTAACCAAATATCAAATCCCTCACGGCATATAGGTGAAGCTGAAAATATCAAGTTCATATAACCTTTTAGACCATATAAAATAGTTATCTCAAATAATCAATTGAAACTAAATAATTAACTTTAAAATAAAAAAAATGAATACATTTGTAATATATACATGATGTGGCTACCATGCATCAAACTTATCTTGATAAAACTCGTGGACATGAGTGAGATTTACTGTGAAATGTCTAGCCTCACACCATCTGATAAGACAAGCCACAAAGTTAGTTGTATATTTTTTTAAATTCAATTTGTATAAATAACATGCTGACAACAATTAATTATATTTTTATTATTACCTGAAACCAATAAAGAATGGCCTCTAAGTACCAATGTCAATTATTTTATTACCTCAGCTCTCTGGACACCCGATATGAATATACTCTCATGACCAGAGTTATATTAGTGAATATTGAAAATTATAAATTAGTATTTTAAAAGTCATTAATTCTAGTAATCAAATAATTTAAAATACATATACCTGAAGAAATAGAAGACACCCGATAATTTGTCTTCTCTTTTTTAGACATGTTTTTTTCGATGGTAATAATATTTTTTTTTCAATTTACTAACGATAACAATAAATAATAATAATAATTCTTAATTTTACCTTTCAAATCAAATCTATTAATTATGTTTTTCAAATGTATTAATTATTATATTAGTAATATTAATTATAGTCAAAATAATAATATTTATCATACAAATAATTGTATTTTTCATATTAATAATATTAATTATAATAAAAATAATAATATTTATAATATTTACAATACAAATAATAATATGTTTACTATTAATATTTTTAATTATAATAAAAATAATAGTATTTATAACACAAATAATAATAGTTTTAATATTAATACTTTTAATTATAATAAAAATAATAATATTTAGCATAGTAATAATAATATTAAACTTGTCTAGTTCAAGTTTTTATAGTAATATTTTTTTTATAAAATTTATTAACGATAATAATAACAATAATAATAATAATAATAATAATTGTTATTAGTTATTATATATTTTTTATTTTTTTTCTTCAAATTTCTCATTCTTCTCTGCGGGGTCTGCAGACCCCAGGCAGGGGTCAGAAGATAACCAGGCGGGCAAGTCTACAAGGTGCGGTTCTGCACACCCAGGCGCGAGGTTGTGCAGACCCCAGGGATGAGGGTCTGCAGACTCGCTCGCCTAGGTCTGCAGCTAAAGTCCTGACGTAGGACAAATAGTCTTGGGTCACGACACTGGACATAAAAGAATTGGATCCTTGGGTCCTGACACTGGATATAAGAGAATTGGATCCTGACGCAAGACCTAATGCGTGGTTCTGCAGACCTTAGGCTTTAAGGTCTGCACACCCTAGATGGTGAGTCTTTAGACCCGCTTGCCTGGGTCTGTAGACAGTCGTGCAGGTCTGGCCCTAGCGCCCAGGGCTTGGTAGCCCAACGCGTTAGGTCTCGCAGCTCCACCCAAACTCGAAGTGACTATTTTCTCCCCAACCAAAAAGACAACCCCACCTCCCTTGCAGTCGTTGCAACTTTCTGTGGTAAGGGCAGCTTTGTTATTACACCATTCCAATCCACAGTGCTTTTAGCAAAGAACAAACCTAAATAATGCAATTTACAATGAAATCACTCATAATCTATAGTAATTCACAGGGGTGATTATTTTCGGTTTGGTTTAGTTTTTATAAAAAAAAATAACCAAACCAATTTAAAAAAAAAACAGAAACCGGTTCAAACCGATCGATTTCGGTTCGGTTTGGTTTTTTTGGAAAAAAACCGGTATGGCTCGGTTATTTCCGGTTTGTGTTCAATTCGGTTTCAAACTTATAAAACCGAAATCGAACTGGTCGGTTTTTTCAAAAATTTTATCGTTTTAATCGATTTTTGTTACGGTTCGGTTCTTTCGGTTATTTTTTTCTGGTTTTCTCGGTTTAATCAGTTTTTTTGTTTTTTTACTCACCCCTAGTGATTCATGCTAAAATTCTAAATAGCACAATACATAGTAAAAACACTCACCATCCACATCAACTCAATATACAGTAAAACATTAATCCCTTTTAATTATAGTTACTAGTTACATGCCCCGCACGATGCCGCGGGTCAATTATTTTTTGTATTTTAAAAAAATTCAAGATCTAAAAGTGTTAGGTTTTTTTGTAAAGTTATACCCAAGAGTCTTAGGTTTGGTTGCAAGACTCAAAAGTAATATTTATAATATTAATAATAACATTAAACTTGGGTTAACCCTTAGCATAAAAGTGTCTGGACTGCAATACCAGACCCAATAGCATTGAACGTGTGTCTGACTGCAAGGTCGTGTCATAAAAGTGTAATAATTAAATATATTAGTTAAAAAGAAAAAAAACAAAGAAAAAAAATCAACATGAAGAAAAAAACTAATGAAGAAAAAGAAAAAAAATATGAATTAACTGTGTTAACCCTTCAAATCAGGTTAGCCCGTCATATCTTGAATTCGTATCGTGAAAGTTTGATAATTAAAAAGGAAAAAACAAATTAATGGGTTAACCCAGAATTAACCGGGCTAACTTGTCAAACCAGGTTAGCTTGTCAAATCCAGAATCCGTGTCATGAAAGTTTGATAACTAAATAGAAAAAAATTTAACATTAACAATTTAAATTAAAAAAATTAATTAAAAAGAAAAAAAACAAAAGGCATAAGTCTTTTCACTATGTACTACACTGTGCAGTCCACAGTAAAAGACATAAAAATAACAAAAAAACAAAAATAAAAACTAAAGGTATCAGTCGAGAACTACTTAGAAAAAATTTTAATATTAATAAACTAAATTAATTAAATAAAATTAATTAAAAAGAAAAAATAAAAGAAAAAAAAACCTCTAAGAAGAAAAAAAACTAAATAGAAAGAAATTTAACATTAACAAACTAAACTAAACGAAAAAAAATTAAAAAGAAAAAAAGCAAAAAAAATTATAGGTTAACTCGTCAAATTAGGTTAACCCGTTAAACCCGAGATTCGTGCCATGAATGTCTGGTAACTAAATAAAAAAAAGTAAAAATTAAGAAACTGAACCAAACAAAAAAAATTAATTATAACGAAAAACAATCCAGGTTAACTCGTCAAACCATGTTAACCCGTTAAACCCATAATCTGTGTCATGAAAGTCTGATAACTAAATAAAAAAATAACATTAACAAACTAAATTAAACAAAAACAATTTATGAAAATAAAAAAACAAAAAAAATTGACGGTCAACCCATAATTAACTAGGTTCACCCGTGAAACCAGGTTAACCCGTGAAACTCGGGATATGTGTCATGAAAGTTTGATAACTAAATAGAAAAAAAAATAGTATTAACAAACTAAACTAAATGAAAAAAAGCAAAAAAAAACAATTCTTGGTTAACTTGTCAAATCAGGTTAACCCGTTAAATTCGAAAAACGTGTCATGAAAGTCTGATAACTAAATAAAAAAAATTTAATATTAATAAAATAAATTAAATTAAACAAAAAAATTTGTTAAAAGAAAAAAACAAAGAAAAAAGCAAAAAAATAATCCCGAAATGCATAAAAAAAAGCTAAAAAAAATGTGACAACTTAAAAAAAAAACCTAAAGCATCAGTATTTTACTGTGGACTGCACTGTGCAGTCCACAATAAAATACCAATCTCTTTTAGTATATGTTACAATTAATTAAAAAGAAAAAAAGCAAAAAAAAAAAATTCAGGTTAACTCGTCAAATCCAGGATCCGTGTCATGAAAATCTGATAACTAAATAAAAAAATTAACATTAACAAAAAACATTAAACAAAAAAAATTCATTAAAAGAAAAAATCACAAAAAAAAAACCAATAAAGGCTAGAAAACAAAAAAAACAGAGAAAAAACAAAAAAAACAAAGAAAAAAAGAAGAAGACAACTCAGTGTTTCACTGTGGACTTGCATAGTGAAACACTGAGCAGTTTTAGTTTATTGTCAATTAACAAACTAAACTAAACGAAAAAAATTAATTAAAAAGAAAAAAATTCGGGTTAACTCGCCAAATCAGGTTAACCCGTTAAACCAGGGATCCGTGTCATGAAAGTTTGATAAATAAATAAAAAAAATTAACATTAACAAACTAAATTAAATAAAAAAAATTATTAAAATAAAAAAACAAAAAAAATTTACAGCCCTTGAAACCTGAAATATGTGTCATGAAAGTCTAATAACTAAATAAAAAGAAATTTAACATTAACAAACTAAAGTAAACGAAAAAATTTAATTAAAAAGAAAAAAAAAGCAAAAAAAAATTTATGGGTTAACTCGTCAAATCATGTTAACCTGTTAAACCCGATATGCATGTCATGAAAGTCTGATAACTGAATAAAAAAATTTAACATTAACAAAAAAAATTATTAAAACAAAAGGCAAAAAAAAAAACTCTAAAAGTGTAAAAAAAAAAACCAGCTCATCTTTTACTAAATTGAAAGAAATTTAAAATTAACAAACTAAAGTAAACAAAAAATATTAATTAACCCTTTTAGTTATAGTTTAATGGAAAGAAATTTAACATTAATAAATTAAAGTAAACGAAAAAAATTAATTAAAAAGAAAAAAAAGCAAAAAAAATTTATGGGTTAACTCGTCAAACCATGTTAACCTATTAAATTCAGGATCCGTGTCATAAAAATCTGATAACTGAATAAAAAAATTTAACACTAAAAAAAATTATTAAAAAAAACTCTAAAAATATATATAAAAAAGATTCATTTTTTACTGTGGATTGCACTGTGCAGTCCACAATTAAAAAAATAAAAATTTTTAATTATTGTTTAATTTAATTTAGTTTTTCAATACCAGCTGTGGGCTCTTTCCACTGTTATCATATGCGTAGAAGAATTTTTATTGGTTATTGTATTAATTAATACGAAGTATCTCCTCAAATTATCTTTAAGGCCTACCGCACCCTCCACGTTGATTTATACCTTGTTTGGTTTTTCTGTAGAATTGTTGTTTTAAAAATTTTAAATTTTTTTATTTAAAATTAATTTTTTTAAATTGATATGTTAATATTAAAAATAAATTTTAAAAAATAAAAAATATTATTTTATTTTATTTTGGAGCGAAAAGTATTTTAAAAACTAACCGTTATCGTAATACCAAACACGTTTTTAGAGAGTGTTTTTTTGTTTTTCAAAACGCATTTTTTAAGTTATTTTTCTTCAAATTAAATTTTTTTGTGATTTTGAATTGTTTCGTGTAGTTATAAAAAAATTAAAAAATATATTATTTTAATGCATTTCTAAATGAAAAGTATTTTAAAAAATAACTGTTAGTATAATTACAAACACTACTTTAATATATTCACAAAGTTTAAACTAAAAAAAAATTAAGGAAATATACCTTTTTTTATTACTAAATCAATCTCATGTAGTATGTTCAGAACTTTTTAAATTAAATTCAAGATGTTAATTAAATTTTATATTTCAAACTATTTTGATTATAAAAAATTTAATTATAAATGAAATTCAATCTCATACAAAAGTAAAGTAGAGTGAACTTATAATTTAATACACTAAAGATAAGAAATTAATGTTAAAACTAATTTCTCTAAAATACTTATTTACTTATTTTTTGTAGAGACCTTTAAAGAATAAAGATGATAGTGATTAGAGTAATATAGGAATAAAATGAATTGAATTTCATATATTTTAAATACATGAATTTAACTTAATTATAAATTGAATTTAAATTAAAAACAATAATTTAATTTAATTATAATAAAGAATTAGACAGTTAAAGCAATATATTAGAGTTTAAGCCACAAGAGAAGAAGAAAATAAAATCGAAAAAGAAAGATGTCTCTAAGAAAAACAGTCACGGAGAATAATGAGGCTGCAGTTTTTAATGACTACGTAAAATTACAGGTGTACCAGACCTTTAATCCTTACAAATTTACACTTTTGAGCCACTGAACCTAAGGAGAAAAAAAATATTCGTTTTTGAAAAAAATTAAAAAATTTTATTTTTGATTTTAAATTAATATTTTTTTGATATTTTTAGATTATTTTAATACATTATTATTAAAAATAATTTTTTAAAAATAAAAAAAATTTTATTTTAATAGTTTTTAAATAAAAAATATCTTAAAAAACAATCATAACTATATTTTCAAATATGTTTAAAAAAAAGATCGATCCTCTAGCAGAGAGGGAAATGGCTAAACAAACAAACCATACCACATCCTCACATAGATGGCCTTTTATTTTAATGACCGCATATATTAAGAAAAGGGAAAAGAAAAAAAAAGCAAAGAGAAAATGATTTATTTGAGAAAGTTATATAAATAATTATAATAAAAATATAAGAAAATTGATATTTTATTTTCATTCAATATCCCTTATTAAAAGGTTTTTTTTTAAAAAATACGTATTATATTCATAAATAATTATCCATCAAATAATGGTTAATATTTCTATAAAAAACTACAATCTTATTTAAAAGTGATGGAATCACTGAAATATTTTGTAAATATTATCTTAATAATTTTATTTGAACAAATTTTCAAAAAAAAAAATAATTATTTAAAAAAAAAAATTAGAAGGTTATAGGCCAAAATACTTATTGAATAAACATGTCAAGTGCTGCTGGCCAAGACCAAGGTGCTTGTTTATCCTTTTCTTTTTAAAATACAACAAATGACATGTTATTTGTCTTTGAAGACAACTTATCAACCATTAATTCATTTTCAATTACTAGAAAATCAAGGGACAAGTTTTTTTATTCAAAAATCTAAATTTCAACTAAAAACAAACACTACAAGAACACCTTTAGAATCCTCAATAATCTCATTTTTAAGCCTAAAACATCATCTAATTACATAAAAAACTAAAGATCAAAGTGAATCAAGAAAACATCATAAGCCCTAGTC
>Ga0325414_1008884_pt1 | contig 10622 bp, 13 predicted proteins | sample PopdelMetagenome_8_FD_206183 | JGI IMG/M metagenome (GOLD analysis project Ga0325414, IMG submission 206183) | Populus deltoides microbial communities from Bellville, Georgia, United States - Leaf-PdKOR-R3 | ecosystem: Host-associated > Plants > Phyllosphere > Phylloplane/Leaf | place: USA...
AACATCAATATCATTTTATTGTTTGTAATTTATATAATTCACCTCCCTGTGGTTCGACACCGGTCTTGATGGGTTATTTATTACTTTGAAACTCCTGCACTTGGGATAAGACATCAACTCTTTGATCGTGTCAGAGACCAACGCTTTAATCACTTTGTGGTTTTTTTTCTTTTGTGCTGTTCTTATATTATAAGCAAGATGATGAACAGTGCGAAGGTAATTTAATTACCTTCACACTGTTCATGCATGCGTAAAGTATTACGCATGCATGAGAAAGGGAGGCTGGTCACTGGCATGGGCCAGTGACCAGGCTGGGCTAGCTAGGTCCAGCCCAGCTGCGTAGGTTGGCTAGGTCCAGCCCCACCACATGGGCCGGGCTGGGCCAAAAAAATAAATAAATAAATAAATAAATAATATATATATATATATATATATATAAGATATTACAAAAAAATCTGTGATTTTCTGAAAATTTTTCTACTGTATTTTAATCAACACCAGTTTGTATTTTTATACTGTTAATATACAAATTCGGTATTAAAGTATCTGGTTTTCGGGAAAACATAAAAAATAAAAATAAAAAAATAAAATATTTCTGTTTTCATGCATACGGCCAAGTCTCTCAAAAATAAATCATACTTCCATATATATATATATATATATATATATATATATACAACAATAAAAATTCAAAAATATGTGTTAAGCATGCATCAAATGTAAGAAGTATATAGATCAAAAAGAGCAAGACAAGCTCCTAGTACAAACTAGAAACCAGCAGAACATTGCATACACCAGCCAAGGGAACAAGCTCCCTTAAACAAACTAAGTGAAAGTTAGACTAGTTGGAGAAACAGCAAGCCGAAATATAGCGGTACAGAACAAGCATGTGGGAATAGGCTCCCATCAAGCACAAGAGAAAATACAACCAAAATAGACAAACCTTCAATTATAACTGAAGGAAACAAAAGCAACAAACAACTACCTAAATCAAATACAGAAAGAGTCATCAACCATAAATTAAAAGCAGTGGGCCCAGCAGCATAATGGATGACGAAGAACCAAGATGCATGAACCATGCCTTAATGTAAGGAAAAAGCATGGCCAAAATAACTTGTATCCTTAAAGGTGGAACTAGGTTCTCTTTCCTTCAAAGAACTTGTATCCTTATGTCTTAGCTTTCCAACGAGACCAATCTCACTTGAAATGGAGTTCTATAACTCTATATGTAGTTAAAAATATGAGAAGAGATCGGACAGTAACAATTCAATATCAAGACAGTAATAGTTGGACAGTAACAGTCCAATGTTTGTTGGTGAGCAATTTTGATTGTCTTAGAGGCAGAAATGAGTTCTCCTTCCCTTAGAGAACTTGTAGCCTTGTGTCTTAGCTTTCCAACGAGACCAAACTCGCTTGAAATGGAATTCTATAACTCTAGATATAGTTAAAAATATGAGGAGAGGTTGGACAGTAACAATCAAATGTTTAGACGGTAACAGTTAGACAGTAACAGTTCAAGGTTTAAATAGTAACAGTTCAAATATTAAGAATTGAATGAAAGAAAAACTTATTGGCTGTTGATATGGTTATTATAAAACATATCCTTGAGTGAGAAAAAATTATGAGATAAACCTGTGATTTGTAGGAGGGACCACAGGCATGGTGCAACAGCAGCAGTAGGGGACCACGAGTAGAGCTTCTATTGCATGTAGGTAAATAACACCTATACTTTCTAGTTAAATCCTATGATTTAATATGTTACCAATGTGAAATGTGAATTACAGAATATTGGATATTAGTTGAATGGTTGTTGTGTGAATTGTCAAGTAATGAGATTATCGCTGACAATGGAAATATGAAAAGTGTAATTTGGGGCATGAACTAGCATACATTTAGTGTATGTTATGATCTCGGGTAAGGGGATCACCATGTTTGTACCAGCACACATTAACATACATTTAGTGTATGTTAGGATCCTAGATAAGGGGATCAAACATGTATTGGCTAGCATACATTTAGTGTATGTTAGGATCCCGGGTAAGGGGATCACCATGTATTGGCTAGCATACATTTAGTGTATGTTAGGATCCCGGATAAGGGGATCCTACGGGGTGATGATGATGATGATACCAGTGAAAATGGTATCAGTAATGTGTTAAGCAAAAATAATAATGATTTATCTTATAAAATCTGGAAATGGAGGTTGATAATGGGAGGGGAAATGGTTTTTAGTAGTTGACTAAGAAAGAGATTCTAATGAAAGCCAGAAGGGAGAAGTGAACAAAATATGAATGTATGTTGCCCTTTTTAAATTGTTAGATATTTGTGTTGTTATATTTATTGTGATATTCATGTTTCAATAATATGTATCTTGTTTCAGGACCATCACATGCACGACAGGAGTAGATCCTAGCTTATGTTCATTTCTTGTAATCTAGGTTCTAGGGAGTATACCCTTGTCTTTTTTAAACATAGAAATGTTTGTATAACTTAATTTGTATAATTAATGTTTAATTTTGATTAAATGAACTTAACTCTGTAGTTCATATAACCACGTTCCATGTATGTGTATATATATTTTTATCCATCCATAATGATATTTTTTATATAATGTATATCATAAATATTATGGTTGATATGTATGATGATGTTTATGGGATTGAGACCCAGGATGATTAGGTCGGGATTGAGTTAGGAGATGCGGGTTATTAGAAGTGTAAACAGGTTAAATGTTGATAACTTAGGACCTCTCGGTATAGGGAACACCATGAATAGATATAGACTTTACTACGAACACCATGAATAGATATAGAAAAAAAATTGAACTATATATTTTTTTTGTTGACATGAGATTGTTGTTTTTATCCCGGAATGGGGGATGTTTAATTTTGGTATCAGAGCTCAGGTTGCTATTCCGGGGACATGAATAATTATATGATTTTGAAATGTGTTTCAGGATGGTGAGGGACAAGGAAAGGAGCTAAGACTGATCCATCCCTAGTTCGAGGAAGTGATCAGAGTTTTTGTAATGAAAGTGATCCAGACTAGGATCCTTTGGCGGACACCTCCTCTCATATACCTGCAACATCAGTGTACTCTGACAGGGGCGAGTCAGTAAGACTTCGAGATGATTCGTTGTCCCGTCAGGCAGATGTATCAATGCTTGAGGTATCAGACAGATTGGGGGAGATAATATACCCCCACCAATGGCACTGGTTGCTAGGTCAAACCCATTTTTGAATCCTGCTTTTATGGAACATATAGTGAGAGCTGTAGCATCATGAATGGTAGCAGGAGCCTCCAGTACAGCTCCTAGATTAGGGGGAGTAGTCACCATAGTGTAGTGGGTGAAGGGTATGAGAGAGATGGGTTGTATGACTTACTATGGCGAAGAGGATGCTAAGGTTGCTGGGTATTGGTTGAGGAAAGTGGGAAAAGTTATAAATTAGATGTAGGTGCCAGAGGAGCTATGGGTGGATTCTGTGACTCAGCTATTGATTGAAATTGCCCATATTTGGTGGGAGACCATTAAAGAGAGGAGATTAAGGGAGGCATTGAGATGGAGGGACTTTCGTGAAGAGTTTGAGGAGAGGTGCTATTCTAGGGAGCATAGGAGGGAGAAAGAACATGAGTTTTTGGATTTGAGGCAGGGAGATTTGACAGTTCTGGAATATGAGAGGAGATTTCAAAACTTAATAGCTTTTGCCTCCACTTACCTTCCCACAGAGCGCCACAGGGTAAAGAGGTTCTGTGATGAACTGAGGCAGGAACTGAGGATGATATTGATAGCCATGCAATTTCAGTCTGTGCGGGAATTGGTATGGGCTCCTCAGGGTATGGAGAGGGTAATAAAGAATACCCCAAAGCCAATGGTCGAGCAGAGTCAGGTAACGAGAGATAAGAGGAAAGATTTTGAGTTTTTTATTGAGAGACCTCCTCTCCCAAAGAAAGGGAAATGCGGGCAATCATCAGGACAGTTCCAGAGAAGAGGTGGGATTTTCACCCCAGGAGGTAGCTTAGGAGGATCTAGACAGGTCAGTGGAAGAGGATGCTAGGGAAGACAGGCTAGATAAGGAGTCAAAATTGCTAGAGGGTCTATAGAGCAGAAGGGACCAGTATATCCATTATGTCAAAGGTGTGAGCAGCGCCACCCTGGAGATTGCTCTGCGATGCCGGGGAGATGTTATATTTGTAGAGGAGAGGGGCATCGATGGAGAGAGTGCCTGCATGTAGGTAGAGGCTATTACTATTGTGGGGACATGATTCACAGGAAGAAGGATTGTCCTCATAGAACTACTAAGGGAGCCCATGGCCAGAGGATTGAGGTTCAGAGCCAGCAGCAATCAGTTACAGTCAATTGTCCTATCAGGTCTACCCAGTCAGGGAACAGTGCTACCCGTAGGAGGCCCAGAAATCAGGAGGGGAGGACTCAGGGTCGGGTATATCACATATCACGCAGGTTACGAGGATGTGGGAGTTGTACCTGATGTGGTGGTAGGTACTTTACAATTAGATACAATAAAAATATATGCTTTAATTGATCCTGAAGCTAGTCATCTTATAGAATTATGAATAACCTGCGTGTGTCATCTAGTAACTTGGGTGTAAGAGTGATGGTTAGTACACCTCTAGGAGATAATATGCATATTGATGATATTTATAGAGGGGTGAAACTATAAATTGAAGGATTAGAATTGAGGGTGGATCTTATGCCGTTAAAGCTATATGATTTTGACTTGATTCTGAGCATGGATTGGCTAAGTCAACATAAGGCACAAGTGGATTGTTTCACCAAGACAGTGATAATCCAAGGAATAAGTGATAAAAGAGTAGTGTTTAAAGGGGAAAGAAAAGAAAAGTAATTCCAAGTTGTGTAATCTTAGTCTTGGTGGCTAAAAAGTTACTAAAGAAAGGTTGTTCTGCTTGGTTAGCCCATGTAAGAGAGATGGAAAAGGGTAGCATGAATTTTGCTAGTATTCCTGTTGTGAGGGAGTTTCAAGATGTATTCCCAGAAGAGTTGTCTGGATTACCTCCAGTTAGAGAAATTGAAGTTTCCATAGAAACTATTCTAGGAATTTCTCCTATAGCCCAGTCTCCTTATAGGATGACCCCTGTGGAATTGGCTGAACTAAAGGTCCAGCTTCAGGAATTGTTAGATAAAGGCTTCATTCGGCCTAGTAACTCGCCTTGGGGAGCTTCGGTATTGTTTGTAAAGAAGAAGGATGGCACACTTCGTTTGTGCATTGATTATCGTCAATTGAATAAAGTGACGGTGAAGAACAAGTACCCACTCCCACGAATACATGATTTGTTTGATCAGTTGAAGGGTGCTAGGGTGTTCTTTAAGATAGATTTGAGATCTGGATACCACCAGTTGAGAATTAAGGAACAAGACATATAAGATCATGGTTTTATCAAGGTTTTATATCATTATTTTGCACTTGAAGTATCAATAACTCCTTAACTAAAGCATGTTTTATAATAACAAGTCATATACTATAAGATACCTTTAATTTATGGTAAATGTTCATCTTAAATGCATGCCTATCACATAAATCAAAGGACTGATTGATGAGTTTAACTACTGAAATTGAGAAGACAAAGAGAGGGGCAAGCTTAGAAAAGAGATGTTGGTTTAATCCAAACTGGAACACTATTTGGTTATTGGATCATACCTGAAGCTGTAGAACTTGGATTTAGGTTTGGTCTATATGGATGGAAACTAAGACATAGCCTAAAACTTTCATGAAGAGTCCAAGATTAAAAAAGACCTTTTTCAAGTTTAAATTGTAGCAACAACAGAGAAGTAGGAATCTGTCTTGCAGCCCAGACATTGTTCAGTGTTTAGCCCAAGATTCAAAATGACCTTTCATGTTTTGTTGGAAAGCCAAGACAATTCCCCAGAACTTTCATGAAGACTATCTATTCAAATTCTGATGTTAGCAATGACGTTTTCTGCAGACAAGAAGTTAAGGAGTGTTACCAAGTCAAGAGGTCGCCACCCACTCAATAATTAGTCATCAAATCAATAGTTCCGAATTTTGGCCTATAAAGGGAGTCATTTGCCATGCATTTAGGCATCTTGGTTTTCAGATCAAGATCATGTTCTTGCTCTCTCTCTTTGTATTTTTGTAATGCTTAAGTTTTGTTTATGTTTTTCATTTCCTTTCCTTTACTTAGTTAACTTATATCTTATTTATGTTCTTATCTTGTTTATTTATGTTTCTCTCTTTCATTATGCTTAGCTAAGTTTATTATGTGAAGGTGAAAAGGTTACACTAATGATGTAAGAATAAGTATAATATAAACTCAACATGGACTTTAATATTTGATACTAACATGTTTTGTATTTGTTATCTTGTTCACTTTTAATACTTTGCTTGTTAAATGGTTAATCTAGATTTATGTTGTATAACCCTTGGTACAACAAATACTTGGCACTTTCATAGCCCAACCATATGGTATAACCGACACTTGTGCTATGAAACGAACTTGATTTGTTGTTAATATAAGTTATAATCATGAATACCTGACAATATTTATAAGTATTAGCATTATTCGAATAAGATAACTAATGTAATCATGTTAACAATTTATAATCCGATTGGAACCTCCTTTGTGTGTGGTTTCCAGTTGAGTAATAAAAAGAGTTTATACTATACTTGTTTGAAATACCATTAGTGGATCCTCTAACCTTGACAATTATTTTATCCTTGTTTATTCCTTATATCAATATAACATCTCAAAGCTCTCTTTAACTCCTTTTCTGTTATTATCTATTTCTTTATTTGTAGTTTATACAGTTAATCTCCTTGTGGTTCGACCCCGGTCTTGCCGAGTTATTTATTACTTCAACACTCCTGCACTTGGGATAAGACATCAAGTCTTTGATCGTGTTAGTGTTCTCTAAGATAGATTTTAGATCTAGATACCACCAGTTGAGAATCAAGGAACAAGACATACAAAAGACTGCATTCCGAACCCGTTATGGGCATGCCTTTCGAGTTAACCAATGCTCCGACCATGTTTATGGACTTGATGAATTGGGTGTTTCGACCTTACCTGGACCAATATATGGTGGTATTTATTGATGATATCTTGGTGTATTCATACTCTTACTTGGAGCATGAACAACATCTAAGGGTTGTGCTACAGGCTTTAATGGAGAATCAATTATGTGCAGAACTGGATAAGTGTGAGTTCTGGCTCAAGGAAGTAGTATTTTTAGGCGTAATATCCACAAAATTAATATTTATGGATCCAAGAAAAGTTAGGGCCGTGTTAAAATTGGAAAGGCCTACTAACGTGACAGAAATCCGGAGTTTCTTGGGTCTTGTTGGGTATTACCGGAGGCTTATTAAGGGGTTCTCCACCATAACATTACCTTTAACTAAGCTGACTCGCAAGGAAGTTAGGTCTATTTGGTCGGAAGAGTGTGAAGCGAGCTTTCGAGAACTGAAAGAGAGGCTTACTTCCGCTCCTGTGTTGGCCCTTCCATCGGGGACAGAAGGGTTTGTGGTATATAGTGATGCCTCAAAAAGGGGTCTAGGATGTGTATTGATGCAACACGGGTGTGTAATTGCTTATGCATCAAGACAGCTAAAGTCGCATGAGGTGAATTACCCAGTTCATGACCTAGAACTTGTAGCGGTGGTGTTTGCCTTAAAAGTTTGGAGACATTATTTGTATGGGTCACTAGTTCAAATCTTTATTGACCATAAAAGTTTGAAGTATTTGATGTCACAGAAGGAGTTGAACATGCGACAAAAAAATGGGTAGAGTTAATAAAAGATTACAATTGTGTGATTGACTACCATCCTAGTAAGGCTAATGTAGTAGCCGATGCCTTGAGTAGGAAGGGAAAAACAGTGATGAATGATATGGAGTTTAAGGAACATAGAAGTATAATGGAGTTGAAGAAAATGGGCTTGCGACTAAGTGTGGGGCCCGAAAGATCATTGTTAGCTTAGTTAAAGATCCAAATGCATTTTGAGACAAGGTCTTGGTGGCTCAACAGGCAGATGGGAAAGTAAAAGAGATCAAGGAGAGGGTAAACAAGGGCATAAAGAGATCATTTCAAATGTCATCTGATGGGCTAATAGCTATGGGTAGGCAAATTTATTTGCCTAAGGATAAGACTTTGAAAGATGAAGTATTAAGAGAAGCTCATGAATCTCAGTTTACTACTCATCTTGGGAGTACAAAGATGTATAGGGATTTAAAGAAATACTACTGGTGGTCAAATATAAAGAGGGAAATAGCAGAATTTATGTCGAACTATGGGATCTGTCAACAAGTAAAGATAGAACACCAGAGACCTGCAGGGGAATTACAATCATTATCAATTCTAGAATGGAAATGGGAGGATATTTCTATGGATTTTTTGACGGGATTACCAAGGGGAATGATGCCATATAGGTAGTCATGGATTGACTAACAAAATCTGCTTTGTTTTTGCCTATGAAGATGACTGATTCGGTGGATAAGTTGGCAAAATTGTATGTAGATGAAGTAATCAGGCTTCATGGGGTGCTAGTTTCAATTATATCGTATCCGGATCCAAGGTTCACATCGAGATTGTGGCCTAGCTCACAACGGGCAATGGGGATAAAGTTGAATCTGAGCACAACATTTCATCCTCAGATAGATGGTCAATCTGAAAGGACCATTCAAACTCTTGAGGATCTCCTGAGGTCCTGTGTGCTGGAGTTTAAAGGGAATTGGGAGGATCCCCTACCATTGAAGGATTTTACTTATCATAATAGCCTTCAAACTAATATTGGTATGGCTCCATATGAAGCATTGTATGGGAGGAAATGTTGTACCTCAATTTGTTGCGAGGAAGTAGGAGAAAGGAAGCTTTTGGGACCTGAAATGGTGAAATTGACAACTGACAAGGTAAGGGTGATCAGAAAGAGGATGAAGGAAGCCCAGGATAGACAAAAAAAAGTTACACAGATAGCTGAATAAGGCCTTTGGAATTCTAAGTGGGGGATAAGGTATTTTTGAAGGTGGCGGCTTAGAAAAGCACCATTCGATTTGGAGTAAAAGGGAAATTAACCTCGAGATATATTGGCCCTTTTGAGATTAAGGAAAGAATCGGGCCAGTTGCCTTTCGATTAGAGTTGCCTGTATATTTGGATAAGATTCACAATGTGTTCCATGTGTCATTGCTTTGAAAGGCCAAGATAGGCCCCTCATGGGTATTGCCACAAGTTCCTATAAAGATAAAAGGGGATCTAACCATGGATGCTAAGCCCATCAAGATCTTGGATCGAGATGAGAAGGTGTTGAGGAATAAGAGAGTTCATTTGGTGAGAGTATTGTGGAGAAGCTCTCGAATAGAAGAAGAAACATGAGAAAGAGAATCCGAGATGAAGGAGAAGTTTCCTCACTTATTCTCCGACATAGGTATATAACTTGAATTTCAAGGATGAATTTTTTATTAGGAGGGGAGAATATAAACCTCGGGAAAAAAATCAAGGCTGAATTAAATTAAAGAAAATAAACAAAAATAAAAGTTGTAGGGTGAAATTATAAGAAAAGAAAATAGGTATAACTTAATTATAAGAAGAAAAAAAGATGTGGGGAAAAAAATAATACACTTAAAGAAAATGGAGCTTAAATGCAAATAAGAATAATTATAGAGCATAAATACTCCTCTTCTCATCAAAAAATCTACAGCAATTGTAAGGAAAGAAAAGAGGGAGTTTTTGTATCCATTTTTGCAAATCAAGAGAGAAACACCAAAATTTCGAGAACCCATCCAAGATTAAGGGTTATAGGTAGAATAAACACTGGTGGGAAAGGGATTAACAAGAAAATTTGAAAAAGAAGAGAAGAGGGGAGGGTCGCCTATTATTTGAAAGAAAAGGAGGCAGTTGAAGATCGAAACCTTGATTCTTACTGGGTAAGGTGTTCTAAACATGGTCTTATGAGTCATTTTAAAGTCGATTATGAATTGATGCCTGTATGTTGACTAACTAAGGAAATTGGTCTTGCTCAATTTTGAGTTATAGAACTCCAGTTATGGGTCACCAACAGAGATTGGGTCATGACAGACCATGTAGGGCAATAGGTATGGTTTATTAATAAGCAATTTTGATTGTCTTAGAGGCAGAACTGGGTTCTCCTTCCTTCAGAGAACTCGTAGCCTCGTGTCTTAGCTTTCCAATGAGATTAATCTTGCTTGAAATGGAGTTCTATAACTCTAGATATAGTTAAAGACCTGAGGATAGGTCGGACAGTAACAGTTCAACATCAAGATAGTAACAGTTAGACAGTAACAGTCCAATGTTTGTTGATGAGCAATTTTGACTATCTTAGAGGCAGAATTGGGTTTCCTTCCTCAGAGAACTTGTAGCCTCGTGTCTTAGCTTTTCAACGAGACCAATGTCGCTTGAAATGGAGTTCTAAAACTCTAGATATAGTTAAAACTCTAAGGAGAGGTTGGACAGTAACAATTCAATATCAAGACTTTAACAGTCCAATGTTTGTTGATGAGCAATTTTGTAAACACCCAAAGGAAAATATATATATATATATATTTAGAGAGAGAGGGATGATGATGAATGCAGTTTTCGCTGCCGATGCAGAAATCGGCAGCGATGCAGTTTTCGCTG
>Ga0325414_1008886_pt1 | contig 10617 bp, 4 predicted proteins | sample PopdelMetagenome_8_FD_206183 | JGI IMG/M metagenome (GOLD analysis project Ga0325414, IMG submission 206183) | Populus deltoides microbial communities from Bellville, Georgia, United States - Leaf-PdKOR-R3 | ecosystem: Host-associated > Plants > Phyllosphere > Phylloplane/Leaf | place: USA...
AGCGAGTGAATGGATGGTAATTTTTCTTTCTTTTTGTGTTAGAATGAGTGGTAATTGAACCTATAAAAAAAAATATGATAATTATAAAGAAGGACAAATTTATCCCTTAAATTCCCGACTGAATGCTCATATCTATCAAGTATTCACGAATTAAGTCTGCCGTTAAAATTTCTCTTTATTTTGTTTAATCGAAGGGCATATACATTCAATTCCTCCTTCCAAATCTCTCCCCCTCTAAACATCATTCCTCCAATGCTTCTGAACAAATGAGGTATTAAAGAGAAAATTTAAGGATAGGGTTAGTTGGGTAATGGGTCTCGTGTCAAAGTATACAGGGGAGAATCAATTGGAATTGTTTTTTGAATAGGGACTCAATTGAAAATTAGGTGATCATTGGGGGTGAATATGTCCTTTGCTTCTTCTTCTTTTTTTTAATCAAACCCCTTTTACCCTAATTAATAATTCAGTTTAAATGAGGAAAAGTGTTGCTGTGGTACTTGGGGACAAAACAGGTCACCACGTAGGAGCTGATTGGGGTTAAAGTACCGAGATTCAGGATCCAGAGGCATGTGCTTGCGAAAGTTCGCAAGGTTTTTTAATGGACAGACAATCGATTCGGTATCGAAATTCGAAACCCAAAGCAGAATTTTACACGAGCCCGTGTCGACTGAGGTGAGGGTTACCACATTTGGAAATTGTGATGCACGTTCAACCACGTCTTTTTTAAATATTTAAAGGAAGATATATACGTTTTTTTTAATATTAAAAGGAAGATAAATTAAATTAACTTGGATTAGCATATTAAATTTATAATTTATATTATTTATATTACAAGACCATAATAACTATATAAAAAAAATATGAAGGTTAATTTCTAATCAACCTAGAATTAAAATATAAAATTGAAAAAAATATTAAAATAAAAAAATATCTTAGTCAACCCGAGTTACGAGATTATAATAACCTCATAGAAAGTAAATTGAAAAAAATTACAAAGCCTGATTTTTAATCAACTTGGTGTTGAATGATAGAAAAAAATTAATTAAAAAAATAACTTAAAAATAATCAAAATCAACCCAAGCTACCCTGTCGTGACCTCAACTATGAGACTGGAATGACTTCATATAAATCAAATTTAAAAAAAAATACAAAGCTTCATTTTCAGAATATCTAATATTGAAAGTTAAAATTGATAAAAAGATCAATGAGACCGGGATGACTCCACGTCAAACAAGTTGGAAAAAAAATATGCTGCCAAGTTTTTAATCTACTCAATGTTAAATAATAAAATAAAATAAAACAAAAAATATTACTCATGTCAACCCACAATAAAAATAAAAATAAAAACTAAATCTATAAGGTCGGTATATAGCCCAGTAAAAAATAATAATTATGGAGCATAATTTTCAAACACAATCTAATATTAATTATAAAATTAATATATATATATATATATATTTAAAAAATTAAGTTGTTAAAGTTGAAGGGTTAAATTGAAAAAATAAATTAATAAAAAAAACACACAACATTATTACAGTTAATAGTATTATATGGGTGTTGCTATCAGTTAATATTTTTTCACGTGGGAAATAAATTATTAAAAATAACGGTCAAAGTTTATTATCAATTATAATTCACAAATTTAGTTTAATTGCGCCAAACTAATTAAGATTAGAAAGCGCAAGATTTTTTTGTACGTGCGATGCTCCAAGGCACGTCAATTTTTTATCTAAATAAACTCAAGTTAACTTAACTAACATAAAAAAATATATTCAAACAATAATAATCTAAATAAAATCAAGTTAACTTAACTAACATATATCTCACGACAACTCCATGATAAAAAAAAAAAAAAAAAAGGGGAGGGGGATAGAAAGCTCAAGGCTCAAGATCCGACAAAGTTATTTTCAAGTGATAATTAGAAAAAAACATGAAAAAAAAACTCGAATCAACTCGAGTTCACTCTACTAACTCACCACTAATGACATGAGATTGAGATAAGATTTTTTTTTAAAGAATGACCTAGAAAAATGGATCTAAATAAATAAATAAAAACACTGAAAAAAAACAAGTCACATTGGGTTAACCTAATGAACATGCAACATGTGATAACTTCATAGAAATAATATGCATAAAAATAAGAAATCCCAAGATCCAGTAGCCTAACGCAAGATGATTAAATTAAATATAAAAAATTTTCAAGACAACTTGTGTTAACTTGACTAATATATGATCCGAGATGACTATGGAGGAAGGAAATATTAAAAAAAAAATAGAAAGCACATGGCTTATTAACCCATCAAATGATGAAGTGAAAAAAAAAAGAATTAAAATTAAATCGATTAAGTTTTCGAAACTAGTAACTCTAGCTGCGAGAAAAAAATTACTATATAGAAGACAAAAAATAAATCTTGAACAAAATTCTTAACCATAAAAAAAAATATTAATCAAAATAATAAGGACTAAATATGGTATAAAAACTAATGAGGGATTTAATGAAAAAAAAGTTAAATAAAAAAATAATCACAAGAATGAAAATCAAAATTGAATAAAAAACAAATGAAATAAAATGCCGAGGGACAAAATTAAAATAAAAAATAGTAAAAAAACAATGAAAATAATGAAGACTAGAATTAGATAAAAAAACAAATAAAATAAAATGTTAAGGTATTAATTGAAAGAAGGAAAAAACAAATCAAGAGAAAGATAAAAAAAGAGGAGCAATTAATAAAATGATGACTCAATATGAAAAAAAAAAGAAGAAATAAGATGCTAAACGATAAAATTAAAAGAAATAAAACAATTCAAAAAAAAGGATAAAAAACAATAATCAAGGAAATAAATACTGTATTTGATATAAAAAACAAAATCAAATGAAAATGGATAAAATTAAAAAAAATAATATAAAAAAAATTAAGAACAAAGAAAAACCAATAAAAAAAAATCATAATTAAAAGACAAGATAAATGTTTTTTTTGTTTTGTTAACGTGACATGAGTTTCAAGGAGTGGATATGGAAAATAAAAGAAGGGAAAAAAATCCAATAACTACTCAACCATTCTGATTTGAATAACACGCGCTGCTCTACAAGCTTCACCTTAATTGGATGTTTGCGGATGACACAACGGCTAGAAAATCTTGGTCACTGCATGACACTACACACGCTGCCAAAAAGATGCAAGCGACATCACACACAAGTAATTTTTTATTTTTATTTGTGAAAAATACTATTTTACCCATAATCCATATAGAATATAACTAAAAAAACACATTAAAAATACTAAAATACCTTTCAACTTATAAACTACTAAATTGTCCCTAGTGATCTTTGAATCCCATGAGAAATACCATTATAACCCCCACGATCAAGGTAAAAACTTTTTGTGGAGAAGGATAAAATCATAATTATACCGTGCAAGCCCACAGTAGATAAATATTACAAAACTGTTGAATTCAACGTATAAAAAATTAGAATTCAAATGCTAAATTATAATACTAAAAAGTTTAAAATCAAGGAAAAAAGTGTAAATAATAGTTTTAAATTTTATCTCGAACATGGAGGAACTGTATATTCATTACACACGTCTGACATGTTCATCATAAATGTTGAAACCACACTTTTAAACAAATACCGGGCTGAACCCTTGATCTAGATATTCAAATATATAACTATTGTAATTGCTCCCGTATTGCCTTTTAGATTATTTTAATGTGCTATATTAAAATTAAAAAATATTTTTTTAAATAAAATATATTTTAAAAATTAACTATTGTAATCACTCCGTATAAAACATAAGTTTATGAATTCCGAAACTCATGTCAAAGTAGCGTTGAGAAAAAAATAACCAATGTAAAAAACTAAAATAAATAAATAAATAAATAAATTATGAAAAAAATCGATTAAAATTTTTAAAAAAATGATTGGTTCGGTTTGGTTTCGGTTTTATAAACCTGAAACCGAAAAAACCGAACCGAATCCAAACAAAAAAACCAGAAAAAACCGAGCCAAACCGAAAAACCTAGCCAAACTGATTTGAACTGATTTTTATCCTAAAAAACCAAACCGAACTGAAACCGATCAATTTAAACTAATTTTAGCTTTTTTTTTAATTTTAATTTGATTTTTTTTATATAAAAACCAAATCTAATAAAAAAATATCAACCCTGTAGCTTCTTCGTATTTTAGAAGTGACTTTTGCAGGGGGGAAAAAAATAAATCAGTAGCTAGCGACCTACCTTTACTTCTCGGAAAAAGAAAACGAGTGCATTGTCTTGTTTCAGTGGGAGCCCGTGGTAGCTCGGAAAAATGGGACCGCGAGATTTGAATAATTCATTGAACACAGATCAAGTGGCTATCAATCCTGTGGATAATCATGATTACATGACGTAATATGGGACCCACACAACTGTAACTAGCTGGCACTGACTAAATGCAAATATCTATTTTGCCGGTGTGCTCAAGACAGTGTGTCTGGTTTGATGATGAGCTATTGACCATTGATTACAGCACCGATAATAACTTTATTTAGACAGATATGATTTAAAAATATATTTGATTTGAGAAAATATAAAATTATTTTTTATAGTTTTTTATATTTTAATATATTGATTTTAAAAATAAAAAAAATTATTTTAATATATATATTATTTTAAATACTTTATAAAAAACATTACAGTACTTCAACAACAAACACATAATATATACATGGTCTCGTGGTGATTTAATTGGGGTAATTCTATGTAAAATTATACTAATCCAAGCCTTTTCAAGACTAACAACTAGGCTGAGATGTCTATGTGTTTAATAAATGAACCATGTTATTTGATGTTTTTATACTTATGAATCATTAATGAATAATATGTTTTTTTTAAATCGTTTTGGTATGTTAATATTAAAAAATAAAAAATAAATTATTTTAATATATTTTTCAAATAAAAAAATTTTAAAAACAAAAAGTTACTGAAAAAAATAAGGGATAGAAATTGTATGGTGCTGTGTGACCTCGTTTAGGAGAGATAATAGTCTTCATTGAGTGATGATGTTTTAGTCAAATCGATCGCTTACTGAGCCAGATCGTGTTCGATACGATAATCATTGTTTCACGGCCGCACTTGTACAAGCTGATGCATTGACCACATGATCAGTAGCCTTTGGGGGAGGTGCACAAAAACCACACCACGCCCCATCTGTTCATCAAGACAGTACCATCTGCTCTGTGGAGACTAGTTAACCTGACAGAAAACCCAAAACTACCCATGTATATGTGAATGTCTTGTACTGCCCTCTATAAACTCTCCCTCTCCCCCTCTATTTAAAATGGCGTTCTTTTTGTAACCCTCGAGTAATTAAGATAAGTCGAGCGGACGGTTAAAAAAAGAACTTCATGGGAGACCAAATCCTAATAGATTCACACTACAAATGTCTTACGACTTTGATCTATGGTTTCGATTTTTGTAGCCCACATTCAACGGAAGGTAGCAAATGGCAGAGGGAACTAAATGGCTCAGAATAAACTACGAAAGAAAGCCGTGGTGGGGACTGGGGATTATCGCTAATGGGGGACGACGTCAATCGGAATTCTTTCAATCTCCAAATGATGGCCTGTAGGCCAAAATGCCAGCACCTATTTTCTCAACCGCACACATGGCCCGGACTATCCACTTTCAAATATTCATGCCCGAGCCCGGAGGCAATAATATGGCCATGCTACGATAATTTCATGTCCTACTTCCAAACTTGAACAAAATGCTTCCTCTCTCATCTTTTATGCTTTCTTGCCTTTGTTTCTACACGGTGCTTCTTCTTGGCACCTTGTTTCTTTTGTATCTTGGATTCTTTAAGATGCTAGGGCATCGTCACCGGATTGCAGAGGCTGATATCCCACCGGGTAGTTGTGGATTGCCGTTGATCGGAGAGACCATACAGTTCATGGCAGCCATGAATAATGGCAGTGGTTTTTACGACTTCGTCCGAGCTCGCCGTCTAAGGTAATAATTCAGACTTGGTGTTGGAATGTCCATTGTTCAGTACTAGATTAGGAATACGATGAGCATGTTGCCTTTTAATCATGAGAGAATCTAAAATCCTTTAAGCATCAAGAAGTTTGATGATGTAATGGAGAACTGAAAATAAAATAAAATGCAAGAGGGATATTAATTTCATTTTGATGACAACAGGTATGGGAATTGCTTCAAGACCAACATACTTGGACTGGCACAAGTTTTTGTTTCAAGCACAGAATCGGCTAAGATAATTTTAAATAATGAATCGGGAAAATTCACGAAGAGATACATAAAATCAATCGCAGAGCTTGTGGGAGATCAAAGCCTGCTGTGTGCTTCTCATGGACACCACAAACTCATCCGTAGCTGTTTCACACATTTATTCTCAACAAGTTCCATTTCTGTTTTTATCAAACAGTTCGATGAACTGGTTGTGAAAAGTCTTAGCACCTGGCAAGATGGGGACACAATAGTTGTTCTTGACCAGGCAACCGAGGTTTGTTAGCTTCATACAAGGCAGCGTGGTTTAACATGCTTATATAATTTACTTAAAAAAATTAAATTAATAGTTTTTTATATTTTTTAATATAAAAAATATTATCTTAAATTAAAAAAATATTTTTTAAAGAAATCTCGTATTACCAAAGATATACTATGCTAACTTTTGAACCGAGCTCATGCTGTCCGAATATTAGCCCAATCCAGTAACTAGGCCCAAATGTGCCTGCATTTGTAGGCCGCTCAAGCGCCCATCCACGTCAACTGGAGCCATGACACCATAAAACTGGAGGCTAGAGTTGACCCACTTTGATATTTCCACAGGCTTTAGTAAACCTTTCTTCGCTCGAATAACGAATCCTTTAAACGATAACATCACTTTGTCACTCGAGCCTTGTGCGAGGCTAGTTGCATAGGCCCAATTTGGAAGGCATGATCAGCGAAAAAACCTTGATTTTGATCTTGGTATCGTATTTGGTGCAGATAACCTTCAAAGCCATGTGCAGGATGTTGATGAGCTTAGAGGACGATCCGAAACTACAAATGCTGCAAGAGGACATAACTCATGTCTGTGAAGCCATGCTCGCCTTTCCTATAAGGTTTCCTTGGACTAGATTTTGCAAAGGCCTTAGGGTAATCTACTAACGAAGCCCATCAAATCATAAATGGGCTTCTCATATTGTGGGTTTGAACTTTATTACATTCCTTTTGCAGCCCAAATTTGGGTGTCACTCTCTGATGCCATGAAAATTATGAAATCATGATACTAAAAAAATGATGATGATTCAGGCCAGGAAAAGGATTATGAGCACACTGGATTTGATCATGACTGAAAGAAGAAGATGCTCACAAGGCAATCAAAAAGATTTTATGCAATGCCTGTTGGTAGAAGATGAAAAGTCAGGTTCTGATGAGGCCTATAGGATGACAGACACAGAGATAAAAGACAACGTTTTGACCATGATTATTGCAGGTTAGAAGACAGCTATTATACCCAGATTTGCTGCTGTACCTTTGCCTTTGAACGTCAAACTGTTTATAATAGTTTGTCTATGTAGGTCAGGATACAACTGCAAGTGCAATCACATGGATGGTCAAGTATCTTGGAGAAAATCAAGATGTTCTAGACACCCTTAGAGTATGTAGAAAAAGTAGTATTCTTTTTCACATTCAAGCATCAATGGACATATTTCGGCCATCGTCAAGTAATTTTATGCAACTAGTTAAATGACAATCTACTTCTTGTTTGGAGCAGGCAGAGCAACTTCACCTTGCAGAAAAAATTTCACCGGGGCCATCTCTCACACTGGAAGATCTTGCTGAGATGCCATACGCTTCTAAGGTGAATACAAATGAGATCTTCCTCATTAATTTGATAGAAATTTCTGGGATTAATCGTTAGAGATAAAAAGAATTCCCTTTCTTGAGAGACTCGTGGTCTGATTAGGAGAATTCTGATATAAAATATAAATGATCACAAACAGGTAGTCAAAGAATCATTAAGGATGGCATCTATAGTACCTTGGTTTCCAAGATTAGCACTTCAAGATTGTGAGATTGAAGGTTTGTCTCCTAACACCAATAACTTAATCTACGTACTTTCCACCACAACATTGTCTTTGATCATATACTATTTGAAATTTAATAGTCCTTTTGTGGTTTTGCTTCCATAGGATTTAAGATAAAGAAAGGGTGGAACATTAATGTTGATGTTAAATCAATACACCTTGACCCTAATCTTTACAATGGCCCCAATAAGTTCAATCCTACAAGGTTTAATGTAAGTCCACCTATTGTCAAATCTGATGTCATTTCTTCTCTTTCATTTTCCCATCTTGCTGTAAATAACTAATGATCGACAAGCCATTTTTGCTTTTCATGTACAGGATGACTCAAAGCCATACAGCTTCTTGGCATTTGGGATGGGAGCAAGAACCTGCCTGGGAATGAACATGGCTAAAGCCATGATGCTTGTCTTCCTTCATCGTCTGATCACAACATACAAGTGAGTTCTCTTTATAATCTATCTACTTTTCACTCCACATTTTTCAAATGCAACTCACATGCACGCGCGCGCGCGCGCACACACACACACGCACGCACACACAACTGATAATTATAAATTAGGTAGGATGCTAAACATGATTTTTTTTTTCCAGGTGGAAGGTGATAGACTCAGACTCAAGTATTGAGAAATGGGCATTGTTCTCCAGATTAAAAAGTGGCTGTCCGGTTCAAGTAACCCGTATTGATAATAGAAAGGATGATACCTCTGCGTATGGCTCTCATTAAACAAACAATGAGAAAAAACATGGTTTGTATAAGCTGCCTAAAAGGGAACAAAATGAAGGCTTCGTGTTCGTAGTTTATTGGGTGATCATTACTGGTTGAAGTAAGAATCAGGCAGCATTCTTTCCTAATTCTTGATAAAGTTCTAGTCTAAAAGCTTTGCTTTCTTGGCATGTATAAATGGCAAGCAAAGGGGAGTTATAATCAGTCAGAAATTTGGAATTTGTATAAGCCTTCCTTTGCCTCGCTCCTTTCTGATACACTCATGACAGGAATGTCAAATAACATTTGCAATTCAATCATGAGATAGACGCTGTGTGTATATATGTATTTATGTCTATCGATATGATTGATTAAGTTCATGGCTGGATCAATTTCGGAGAACTAAAGCGTGCCACGTTAATTTCAGGTAGCAAAGGGCATGCCCTGATAATATAATCAAATCAATCATCGCCTGCCACAGCATCCGTGTAATTGAATGTCAAGCCTGTATCTGCTTGAAAGAGTCAAGTCAGTTCTATATACCATATGCAACAGGGTACGTACACCACCTAATCTTAGGGACAAGCCCTCCATCTTTGACCCCATGTAGAAATAACTAAATAGGATGACATTATTAAATTCCTTAAAGTATTGTCTGAAATTAAGTATAAGACGACGTGATTAATAAATTTAATTTTTTTAAAATAAAATTATACTACTTCAATCTACAATAACTCGATCTCCTCACATGTTATAGAAAAAAACTGAGATTTTTTAGTTTTTATTTTGTAATGAGAAAAGAGTCCACGTACGTACCCCATTTTATTTTACTCCATGAAATATCTCTGAAGTGCTGTATATTTTCTGACTAAACGATACGCTGTCATGGAAACAACAACATATATCACTGAAGAAACCATCAAATGTTTTGAATGGAAGCCATGCCCATCTGCAATTATTATTGTTATAGGGAGAGCAAGTGCTGCTTTGATTCTAACAAACTAATTAATCTCATCACCAACAAGTTCCTGTCCAAATGATGATGATCATATGATGCCAGTGTTTCCCCAACCACACCATGACTACAAACTGGGTGAAGTATGTGAATCATGTATACGTATATTCCAATTAATTGGCGGGTGGGCCGTCAATTCATGATTTTATAAAAAGTTGGCTGTGCATAATATGAAGTGGACAGATAATTCATTTTCTTTTTTCCAGAGTCCAATCTCGACTTGCCACTAACACCACAAGGTGTCATTGTTATTTGTTCGACATTCACACTCGATTGCATCTCCTTTCAGCATCGCAATGGCCCCCTTTTATCAACTCCACTCGTCTGCCTAATGCCTCCATTACTTTGTTGTTAAGTAATGCTACCACCTCGTGATTATATATATATACATATTGATTAAAAGACATACCTACAACTGGAAGAACACAAAGGCTAAGCTCTTTTTCTTACGCATACAGTCGTGGATACACTACTTTCTTAATTTGAACTCGTGGCATTATCGCAGAAGTCAGGTCTGAGCGTGCAAATCTAAGGGTGTTTATTTGATAGCAAGCAATCATTCTTTTGTAGGTTTTCCTATTTATTTATTTCAGAAGAATAGTGGGTTGTAGCCCTACTTTCTGCCCTGGATTATTATGTTTTATGCATTCTTTTCCTAAAGTAATACCATTTCTTTTTTATTCTTAATCTACTACGATGTTAAATACTAATTAATTGCTTATGGGGGCTACGTTTCAATAATTAATTAATAGCTGCCTAAATTTCCAAAAATAAATAAATACGTTTCTTCATTTCAGTCAACGACACCGATCAGTTGTTCACTTTTCTCC
>Ga0325414_1008888_pt1 | contig 10617 bp, 7 predicted proteins | sample PopdelMetagenome_8_FD_206183 | JGI IMG/M metagenome (GOLD analysis project Ga0325414, IMG submission 206183) | Populus deltoides microbial communities from Bellville, Georgia, United States - Leaf-PdKOR-R3 | ecosystem: Host-associated > Plants > Phyllosphere > Phylloplane/Leaf | place: USA...
AAGTTTAATAAGATATTTATTTTCTCAGTTATTTTGCAATAATTATTTTGAAAATAATAATAGAACTGATCGTACAAAAGATATTAAACTCCCATTTGAATGATATGGAAGTTCCATAATTAAGCTTTTAATGCTGTCAAAAAAATAATATTATTTGCTCTCTGAAATATCTTTATTCATATTTATTAATTATAATGTTTTGTCAAACTTTTTTCATGTAACAAGCTATAATTCTTGTTTAAGTTTCTGGTACGAAGATAATGATATATTTATCTTTTGAAATATTGGATTAATAATAACTCAATCATAATATATAGTTTTAAATAAAAAAGTAATAGATAATATCTCTCCCAAGAATATATCATCACACATGAGCCAATGATAGGCCACGCACCTTCAATTCAATTATGTATTTGCCTTTGAACAATGTTAAAATATTTAAATTTCATGATCAGAAAATATTAAATATCAATTTTGTTATTAAAATATTTTGAATTTAATAAATATATTTTTAATTAAAGAGAATCATTAAATTAAAATTTCAGGTTACCCGAAGTAAAAATAAAAAATTAAATTTTAATAAAAAAAATCATAAAATTAAGATTTTAGATTTAGGTTAATGAATGCAATCCATCCAAATAGCATCTTCCCATCACCAGAAAAGCAGGAGGGAGGGAATCTGATGGGGCTTGAATAAAAAAAGAATGCAACTCAACTTGAGCCCTAATTTTAAAATGAATTGGCCAGCAAATCACATGATGTTGAAATTAGTCTTGTTCGAGATTTGTAATTATTTTTTTTATTTAAGTATTTTCATATTATGTAAAAAAAAATAGTCTTGTTCGAGGTTCATGACTATTTTTTTTAATAAATACGCTTTTTAGGAATTAAATTTGTGTTTTTATCTTTATAGGATATAACAATGTCTTAACCGTTAGACCAACACTTCATTAATATTTTTTTATTTTATTTTTTTATGGTATCTAACTTCGCAAGAGTCAATATTCTAGTTTTTTTATTATATTTCCATCCATCTATTTTAAATCTTGTATATTAATTCTATGTTAATCTTCATATTTCTTTATTGAATCAAATTAAAAGATCCAAAGTCAAATATATGCAATTAAATTATAATAATATTGTGACAGCCCTTCTAGACATTTTTAAAGCGCATCGAAATTTGTTTCTAGGAAAAATTAACTAACCACCCTAGCTACACAAGTTACTAGAATTAAAGTACTCCCTAGCTACACAAGTTACTAGAATTGAAGTTCTGGCTGCCCGATTTGACATGATTTTCCTTGCTAGCACACTAGAGAAACGTGCTCCGCAAAATTAAAAATAATCAGGAATTATTTAGAAATATATATACTAGTATTTTTATTTTTTTAAAAAATTAAAGTTAGAAATATAAAATTAAACTTGAACTTTATATTCAAATACAATATTTATCTATCCAGAATTATAAAATACTGCTTTTCAGTTTTTCAAATTTGTATAAGTTTCAAAAAAAAAATATTTTACAGATTTTTAAATTTTATTTTTTATCATTTTTTCAAATGAAAAAAAATATGAACAACATAATTTTTTTTTCTTTTCTAGGGTCAAATTAAAAGAATTATTTTAAAATAATTAAAATTTTAGTTATTTTACTATTAAAATTATAAATATTGACAAAGAAGGACTGGAAAAAACATTTATTTGCAGGGGCGGGGCCCTGCCAACCCCCTCCCTCGGCCACTAATATAAGAATGTTTTAGTAATATAAAAAATTAAAATTATTTTTTTATTTAGTGTTATAAATTTAGTTTTTATTAAAAATCTAGTATAAGGATTTTTTTTAGCTAAAAATATAACCTTTTCATGATAATTTTTAATTTGAATGGGATAAAATCAATATTTTATTATTAAATTGTCATAATTATTACAAAATATTAATAGGAATATGATAAATTATAAATTATAGTTTTGATTTTTATGAAAAATAGTTGTAATAATATTGATGTATTTTTGTTATTGGTAAAAAAATTGTCTGTATTCACAACAAATGAAATCGTTTTTCAATTTGCAATAAAAAAGAAAAATTAAAAAAGAATTCTAAAATGAAAAAGAAAGACAATTTATGCTAGTGCCGCTTAAGAAATATTTGGAGGAGGGTTGTTGAGGTCTCTACATATTTGATCTACACGTGAACGCTTGCTCCTCAGGGTTCTGAGCACACGTAACGTTCAAATGGCAGCTCCTGTCACACGTAACGACCATAAAACAGATTCCCTGAGGATGGAGTTGGAAGAGTCGACAGAGAAAAGCATCATGACATCATTTCATAACCACGCACCAAGCTTCATTGGTAGTGCTGCAACTAATTGTGATGCAACATCCTTATCCAGCTTGGAAGAAAACGAAGATGAAATTGAGCTACAGTGGGCAGCCATTGAAAGACTACCCACTTTTAGACGGCTTAGGCTGTCATTGTTTGACAAAAAGGAAGATGGCGAAGGAGAGGAAGGCAAGAGGGTGGTTGATGTTACCAAGCTTGAAGCTCTTGAACGCCATGTTTTCGTCGACAAACTTATAAAGAAGATCGAGGAAGATAATTGCAGGCTGTTAAGCAAGTTTAAAGAAAGAATGGACAAGTAAGTACCTTGCCTGCCCTGCTATTCTATTCTTGATTTCTTATACGTATGAACATCGATTATGTGCATTAGCGTATGAAACAAAGAAACGGAATCATTTCATTAGAAAGCATACCATTCCTTTTCTTTCTCCTTTTCTTTTGATCTTTACATGCAACTCGCAATGAACTATCTGTTTTTTTTCTTATGTTTCCTTTTCGAGGTATAAATTGGATTTCATGAATGAAAATTAAGCATTAAATAGCGTCCAGAAAAGACAATCTCTTGGTTCCCTGAAGCATGTAAGCTGGATAATGAGCTAATTTGTTAGTCTGTTGCTGAACGAAGCCGAAAGTTGGGTCCTGAAAGGGTAATATGATCATATCTCTCATATCTACAATAGTAAAAAAAAAAAAACAATCATTTCAATCCATAGCGTAAGTTTTTTAGGGAGATTTCTTAAGAGCAAAATGAGAGGGCAGTACTATGCTTCCGCGCTGTGATGGCGTACTCAGATTGTCACTTGCAGTGTCCCTTAATTCCAGCATAAGTCTAAATAAAATTATTTTTAGCTTCCACAAATTGCATGCACTGATGTGTTACAAGTCACTGTGGATGTGTCTTGGAGTTACATGATTGGTTAAAAAGCCTTAAACTCGTCAAGTGTCTTTTTCGTGGGACAAAACCATGAGGCCATGTGTTTGTGTGTGTACATTATATAAGAGGTGAGCTCGTCACACCTGACGTTGTAAGTTCATAAACTCTCCACAGATCACCGAAGACAACATAAGGATTCTTTTCTATCACCCAGGTTTCATACACCTCTCAAGATTCCTTAATCCAACCTTTGAAATCTCACTATCCACTCTTTAACCCCAGTAAGACACCAAGCAATTTCTGATAGCATGTAACTTACCATCGATCGATCTTCTATAGCCCCACATCTTTATATAAAGTTCCTCTTTCCCAGACGACATGAAGAAAGGAGATATATTGAGAAAATAAAATTTAAAATAGTGAATAAATATGAAAAATAGGAATTTACTATATACTGTTCCTGCGCGCAGGAGGCGGAAACATAAGTGATAGCGTTCACTGAATAGCACTGCAGTGCTTCTTCAAGATTTACAACCTTATAGCTTGAGAGAGCTACTGATTATTTATTTGGAAACGATACATCCATGGATGTTTATGTGCATGTATCTTTGTCAGTACTGATCGATGTTTACTCTTCAGGGTGGGTCTGGAATTGCCAACTGTGGAAGTGAGATATCGGAATTTGTCTGTGGAGGTGGAATATGAAGTGGTTCATGGAAAGCCCCTTCCTACTCTTTGGAACACCCTCAAGACTGCATTTGGGGCAAGTATCTTTCCTTGTTTTTCTCTGTTTAGCATCAGCTAATCTTTCAGCATTAGAAAGTCACTGCTCAAACACTTCGTTTTTAAGGAGAAATATAACTTGACTGCGTTTACCATAAGATGACAGGAGCGGCAAGAGTGCTGTGAATGAAAAATTAAAATTGGAACTTCGAGTCCACCATGCACTATACATTAGTTTATTGGGTTGACTTATTTTTATTTTTTTTCTCTCACTTGCATGTTCTGATAATGAAAGAAATATTTTCTATCGACAGGGTATTGCAAATATTACGGGATGCAAGTCGGTACGAAACAAGATTAAAATTCTCAAAAATGTCAACGGCATCATCAAGCCCTCAAGGTTCACACATAATAATGCATCTGTTCATGACGTTTCCCAACGGTTTTGATCAGTACTAATTTCTGCAACGAGGAGCAACCAACTTATGATTAATATATATTTATGGGAGTTCATACATAAACTCACTTTCCATGCAGGATGACTCTCTTGCTTGGTCCTCCAGGTTGTGGGAAGACCACTTTATTACAGGCACTTACAGCGAAGCTTGACCAGTCCTTGAAGGTCTCTTACTTGTGCATAAAAATCCATGCCATAAAACAGCAATATGAACCATCTCTGTAAAACTGTCACCTACTATGAGAATGAACTGGGAAATTATGAAAGAAAATAATGATGAAATCACAAATTGTTAAACATATGATATAGACCAATAACTGATTTCCATGTATAGGTCGAGGGGGAAATTTCATATAATGGTTACAAACTCAATGAGTTTGTTCCTCAGAAGACATCAGTTTACATAAGCCAATATGACCAGCACATTTCTGAAATGACTCTGAGGGAAACCCTCGACTTTTCTGCTCGTTGTCAAGGCATTGGGGGCAGAGCAGGTAGGTTTGCTCCACATCTTGTAATGGTAAACATATCTTAGAGACTTAAACTGATACAGCAGCTGTTTACTGCTGAAGATATCATGAAAGAAATCAGTAGAAGGGAGAAGGAAGCTGGTATTGTCCCAGAACCGGATATAGATACCTACATGAAGGTAAAAGCTAACTTAAGAAACAAACTAACTCTTTATCATGATCTCATATTTGAGGAAGCTTGGTTCCTACTTTCTGGTAGTAATCTCAGCTGAAAATCTCTACGAACAGGCAACTTCAGTTGAAGGATTGAAAAGGACTCTCCAGACGGACTATATCTTGAAGGTGATTCTCTATAACAAAGGAAGTATCAATGCGAAAGCTCCTATCCTCTCCCATTGACTACGGATTGTATTCTTTGTGGCATTACAGATCCTTGGACTGGACATATGTGCTGATACAATGGTGGGAGATGCAATGAGGAGAGGAATTTCAGGTGGTCAAAAGAAGAGGCTAACAACAGGTTGTGTGAATTGCAAAGTTTAAATAATTAATACTTGTTGAGGAACCTTGCAGCTAATTGTGTTTAAGAACAATGACGATCCTCTATTTATAGAAATAATAAAAAGAAAAAAAGCCTCTGCTGGAGATTTGTAGAGCACTAGAGCTAGGTGTTACAGGAAATCTATTTCTTCGGATATTAAAATCTCTGTTAGTCTCTTCTGCCAGGAGAAATGATAATTGGTCCAACAAAAGCGCTCTTTATGGACGAAATATCCAATGGCTTAGACAGCTCAACCACCTTCCAGATTGTTAGCTGCATGCAACAATTGGCACACATAACAAAATCAACCATGTTGGTTTCACTTCTTCAGCCAGCTCCCGAGACCTTTGATCTCTTCGACGACATTATTTTGATGGCAGAGGGAGAGATAGTATACCATGGGCCTCGAGACAACGTTCTGGAGTTCTTTGAACATTGTGGTTTAAGGTGCCCACCACGAAAGGGCATTGCTGACTTCCTCCAAGAAGTACGTAACCTTGCTTAATTCATTTCACATTACAAGAACATTTGCCCCAAAATACTTTTTCAGCGGGACATTTTTTTACTTATCCGCAGGTAGTTTCTGAAAGGGATCAAGGACAGTACTGGTATCATAAACAGCAACCTCATAGTTATGTTTCTATCGATATGCTTGTAAAGAATTTCCAGGAATTTCATGTGGGACAGAAGCTAGAAGGGGAGCTCTCCAGGCCTTTACAGAAATCTGAAAGTCATAAAAATGCTCTGTCATTCAGCATCTACTCCTTAAGAAAATGGGAACTATTCAAAGTTTGTATGGATAGAGAATGGCTGCTTATGAAGCGAAACTTGTCTCTTCATGTATTCAAATCAGTACAGGTAAAGACTAATTGTGACTGGATTAACAACATATTTTTACCTGACAATCTTAACTAATCAGCAAGTTGTTATTGGGTTTTCTTCATGCAGCTCGTGGTCACTGCATTAATTACAATGACAGTGTTCATACGTAGTCGAATGAATATTGACATGGTCGACGGCAACCTATACATGGGTTCCTTGTTTTATGCTCTAATTAGATTAATGTGCAATGGGATTACCGAATTGTCATTGACTATACAAAGAATAGCAGTTTTCTACAAGCAAAGGGATTTCTACTTTTATCCTGCGTGGGCTTATTCTGTTCCAGCTGCCATTTTAAAGATTCCGTTCTCATTGCTAGATGCATTTCTTTGGACAGCTCTTACCTATTACGTTATTGGTTTCAGTCCTGAACCAGAAAGGTGTTTTGTTGCGGACAAATGTCATTTCTATTATGAAAACTATATTCTTTTCTAACTCTTGTTGTTTTCAATGACTGTCAGGTTTTTCTACCACTTCTTTCTTCTGTTCCTTGTTCATCAAGTGTCTGTATCAATGTTCCGTCTGATTGCTTCCATAGTTCGGAATCCATCTATTGCATCAACATTCGCTCTTTTCATTATATTAATCACATTTCTATTTGGTGGATTTGTAATTCGACAACGTAAGCCCTTTGGTGACTTTTAGCACAAGGTTTGCATAAATTAGCCATTTAAATCAAACGCTTTTGTTGCTGCAGCTTCGTTACCTTCTTGGTTGAGGTGGGGCTTTTGGCTCTCTCCACTGGCATATGCGGAAATCGGTGCATCTTTAAACGAATTCCTTGCTCCGAGGTGGCAAAAGGTGAAACCCGACTTCTACTTTGGTTAAATTCTCAATAAATACTTGTTGCTGTGGTTGTTCACTGCTAATTGTCTCTTGCAGGTTTCATCTTCCAATATTACATTAGGTCAGAAAATTCTCGAAAGCCGGGGACTATACTTCAATGAATACTTCTATTGGATACCTTTAGGAGCATTAATTGGATTCTGGATAATTTTCAACATTGGATTCACCTGCGCCCTTAGCTATTCAAAAGGTAAGTTTCATATTATCATGCGGATGGATAACAAATTGACTCCTCATGCTCATCTATATAAACTTGAAATTTGCAGCCCCTCGGAGATCTCGGACCATAATTTCTCAAGAAAGGCTCTCCAATATTCTAAAGAGAAAACAAGATTTGAGAGACTTTCCTCGCGCTGAAACACCAAAACCTGCCGCAGAAATGGAGAAAATCAGTAATAATTATTTGTTGTTGCCATTTATTTGATATTCCTTGAAAATGATGGATATTAATCAACAAACAAAACAGATGAACTCTTTTGTTTTCTATTTTACTGCAATATCCATAGTGATTTCATCTGTTTTGCAGAAATGATTTTGCCTTTCGAGCCCATAACAATATCCTTTCAGAATGTGCAATATTTTGTCGACACTCCTAAGGTAAGTACAACTCATCAACACAGGACTTCCTTGGCTGGTAGTTATAGTTGATGCCTATTGATTTCCATGCATGTGTCACTCAGATATTAAGAAAGCAAGGTCTTCCACAAAAAAGGCTGCAGCTTCTTCATGATATCACTGGTGCCTTCAGACCTGGGATTCTTACGGCATTGATGGGTGTTAGTGGAGCTGGGAAAACAACACTAATGGATGTTCTTTCTGGAAGAAAAACTGGTGGCATTATTGAAGGCGAGATAAGAATTGGAGGGTACCCTAAAGCCCAAAAGACGTATGCTAGAATATCTGGTTATTGTGAACAAACAGATATTCATTCTCCACAGATTACAGTAGAAGAGTCAGTAATGTACTCAGCTTGGTTGCGGTTGCCAGCTCAGATTGACAAAAGGACAAGATCTGTAAGATGCCTAATTTGAACCACTAGTGTTGTTCGATTGTTAAATAATGACATTTTCTGTTGCTGAACACAAGATTCCAGCCTGAGAAAACCAGCTATAGTCTTAAGCTCAAATTGAAAAATATATAGAATAAACAGTGACAAGATCAGTGATCAGTGTTCTCATTAACAGAAAATAATTGATCTTTAGATATGAAGTGTTTTGTTGTGAGAGCATCTCTAGGGCGTATTCAGGGGTTCTTCTCACGTTAGCATTTGGTAGTAGCATATACACATAGATACGCATTATCATCATTTCTTTCTGCAGGACTTTGTAGCAGAAGTTATTGAGATGATTGAGCTTGGTGAAATCAGAGATGAATTAGTTGGCATCCCTGGTGTTAGTGGTATATCGACCGAGCAGCGAAAACGGCTAACTATTGCCGTAGAACTTGTTTCCAATCCATCTGTAATATTCATGGATGAGCCCACCTCTGGTCTGGATGCCAGAGCAGCTGCAATCGTCATGCGAGTTGCAAAGAACATTGTTAATACAAACAGGACAGTTGTGTGCACAATTCACCAGCCAAGTATTGATGTTTTTGAGGCATTTGATGAGGTAATTGGCTATGTACACATGAAAATATGAAGTATGCAATATTAAAAACGAAATCTTAGCAATCTGAAAACTTTAGCGAGCTGCCTGATTTCTTGCAGGGTGAGAAAAGCCATTGATTATGGGTCACATGTAAAAGATTAGGCATAAAATGTGTGATCAATCAAAAGTAAAATTTATTAGCACTCTAAGTGGTTAATTAGGAACTGTCAGTGCAAGACTAATTAAATTTCTTGATATTACTTATGGTCCTTTTATTTATCAAAAATAATAATTCTTGCAGCTCATTTTGATGAAACGAGGAGGAAAAATAATATATTCTGGAGAGCTGGGTCAGAATTCAAGTAAGCTTATTGAGTATTTTGAGGTAAGCATCCATGCACATGCAATGATTGACTTCCAGGTTCATTGTCTGTTATGTTTTTCCCCTGGCACTCTAGTTCTTTCAATTCTTCGTTAAAGAACAAATTAACAGAAATAGAGTTGAAGAACTGATATTCATGTCTTTATAAGTGTAGTTCTGTAGGTAAATATGTTTCTATGTATGAGCAATATCTGTCAAAGAATTTTGGAGACCAACCTACTTTGCCTATCTTATTCGTTTATTATTTACTCATTTACGTACATATTTGCATGAAGGGCATTCCTGGAGTTCCCAAAATCAAAGAAAATCACAACCCTGCAACATGGATGTTAGAGGTTACCGGTTCTTCTATGGAAGCTCGACTTGGTTTAGATTTTGCAAATCTCTACAGGGACTCCCATCTCTTCCAGTAAGCTTAACTATATATATATATATATGAACGGGTGGAGCACTTTCTAGATTGCAAGTGTTGCGTGTTTGACAAAAGTGTCGTTGTCATTTGAAACAGAAACAAAAGAATTATCGGGAAGTCATATGTTTTTGCTTGATGTAGGAAAAATGAAGAGCTAGTTGCTAGACTGGGCCTTCCAGAACAGGGTTCGAAGGAATTGCATTTCTGCACCCGATTTCCACAAAATGCATGGGAACAATTTAAGGCGTGTCTTTGGAAACAAGAATTGTCCTACTGGAGAAGTCCAAAATATAACTTGGTTCGGTTGATATTTATCATCGTGTCTTCTTTGATATTCGGAGCACTTCTTTGGCAAAAAGGACAGAAAATGTAAGCTCTCTACAGTCGAATTTATCAGCAATGTTAATGCTTGAATATCCCATAGAAAATGCTAACTAGTGATTACACTCCTTGTTCCGAAGAAATGGTGAACAGGACTTCTTCAACATACTGGGATCTATTTTCGTCTTTATTCAGTTCGCCGGAATAGCCAACTGCTCATCTGTTATGCCATTTGTAGCTACTGAACGCACCATTGTATACCGGGAAAGGTTTGCTGGAATGTACTCTTCGTGGGCGTACTCGTCTGCACAGGTCCGAAGATAGTACCAGAAAGATTTAGCATTAATGTCCATGAAATCAGTCAATATAAGATTTTAGAACTTGCAAGCTTTAACATAAACTTGTTGTTACGAAAGTGCAGGTGATTGTAGAAATTCCATATATATTGCTCCAAGCTGTGCTGTTTCTGATGATTACATATCCAGCAATAAATTTCTACTGGTCAGCTTACAAAGTATTTTGGTACTTCTACTCAATGTTCTGCACATTGCTCTCTTTCAATTACCTGGGATTGCTGCTTGTCTCATTGACCCCAAATTTCCAAATGGCTGCAATCTGGGCTAGTTTCATCTATACCCTCACGAATTTGTTCTCAGGCTACCTTGTACCGGAACCGGTAAGCCAGCTACATATTTGCTCCTGACCCGCATTAACTAGTGTTGCGTCTTGGATAAGTTCAACTAGCACCATATTCAAGCTGCACAATAACCATTCTGAGTATA
>Ga0325414_1008889_pt1 | contig 10617 bp, 8 predicted proteins | sample PopdelMetagenome_8_FD_206183 | JGI IMG/M metagenome (GOLD analysis project Ga0325414, IMG submission 206183) | Populus deltoides microbial communities from Bellville, Georgia, United States - Leaf-PdKOR-R3 | ecosystem: Host-associated > Plants > Phyllosphere > Phylloplane/Leaf | place: USA...
AAAAAAAATAAATCATGAGAGGCTTGACTCAAGAAAAATTCAAGATAATATTTTTATTGAAATATTAAAATGACAACATATTGAATCAACTTGAGATTAACAAGTGATATCCACAATCATGGTCATAAGACCATAATAACCCTCAAAAGCAAATTGAAACAAATTATAAAGTCTAGTCTCTAATCAATTCAATATTGAAGTATGAAATTGAAAAAGAAATCAATTAAAAAAATCTAAAAAAACAACCTAAGTCAATGGATTAATCTGCTAGACCCACGAACAGTTTATAAGATTGAGATAACCTTATATAAAACAAATAAAAAAAATTATAAAACTTAATTCTCAAACAACCCAATATTAAATGATGAAATTGGAAGAAATAAAATATACATCAAGGAACCAATTCAACTCAACAGCTTAAACGGTTAGGTAAAGTCTCAAGATATAATTTATATTATTCTCTAACAATATCAGTTTTATAAAAGGACTAAAAAAAACTATCAATATCAAACTGAGTTAACCTGCCAAATTTGTTAATGGTGAAATAACTATGAATGCCAACGCCGTAACAAATCAAATGTTGAATGATAAAATTAAAATAAAAAAAATCAAGTTAATATATCAAACTCTCGACCCGAATCATAAAAGTGGGATAATCACATGTAAGGAAAGCCAAATTATAAAATCTAATCCCTATCAAACAAACTAAATTATTAAAGGTTGAGATTAAAATTGAAAAAATAAAAATAAAAGGCACCACTAATTTTTAGTGTTTCGATAATTAATTGTAAGTGGGTTTGATTTCCATATAATTATTCAAGTTTCAGATCTTATGGTAAAGGGTGATAAAACGATTTCTATGTCTTTTAACAGACTTGATCTTAATGTTGAAAGCTAATTTGAAAACAATGTAAGAAATATGACTAAATTTCATGTCAGAAACATGCTACTTTACAATCTGGGCTAATAGTTACCTTAATTCATCTGTGTTTATCGAACCCTTCATAGCACATTATTCATTGCAAATTCCTTGTTACAAAGCTTTCATGCATCACACACTATTTATCAAGGGAAGAAACATGGAGTTATTGGCAAGCTAAAACATGATCATGCTCTCGTGTTCAACCACACATGGAAGCAATTCAACATGATGCAATACTGTGTTTCTGAAAGAGCAGCCTACAGGAAATCTGAGGTGAGGATTAAGGTTTCTGTGACTTGTAGACATCTACATGACTCTCACACGATTCAAAATACACAAAAACAATGATGCCCTCGGAAAGTCTTCCTTAGTGAATCCAAAGTGAAATGCTGACAGAATTCTCGCCTCAACAGTCATGGACACTTTTGTCGGTCCTATGGTATTGAGTCAAGGGTGTCACAAAACTCGACACTACAATAACTAAGGACAGATTTCATGTGGACAAGTCTGATTGCATGACTTCATGGGTGCACTCAATTTATGGCAGTCTATCAAACATGGCTTGTGATGCCTCCTGTTGTGGTGCAAGTTCTTGTGTTCCTGCTTTGAAATGACAAGATTCTACCACTGTACAACAACTCCTTTTGTGGGCAATCAACAAGTAATTTTCATAGCACTAGATAGAATTATAATTATAATGCAAACAAGATCAAATCTTCAACATGGATCGCCACAATACCTCTGATTAAGTGGCCAAGTTGAGGGTGCACTTGTTTATTGAGGATACCATCTATCTTGAATTTCTTCTGGTTGCTGATGAGTAGTGGATACCAGACTCTTATCCATTTCTTGTATTGCATGTGCAAAATGACCCAGGCCCATACGTGATCAAACTTGTACTTTTCAGTACAAATTCAGCCCCACTTCATACCAAGTCAACCATGGATGTGCCATTGCAATGTGCTACCAGTTGTCTGTAATGGAGCCTAGAAGGTGCAAGGGTACTCGAGACTTGTTGGCGTTTGTGTCAAAACTCGGGACCTAGCACACGCACGGGTCGTCTGCAATGGATTAAGGATAAATATTGAGCTGTAAAGCTTGTTGATGCCTTTTCTGAAGAGATCATATCAATCCATTCAAGATCTACTTGAATCATTTAGAAGAAAGCTAGCTTTTTAGTATACATCCACAACAGAGCTCGAAGTACTGAAGAGACAACCAATAATCACATCACTCCTGGTCACCAAACCATCTGAATCTAAATTGGTTCTGATGCATGTCATTGAAGGATGGAACCGCAGCAGGAATTACATGGATTTCCAACAGATTTCTCTTCCTGATAAGATTTTAATGATTTCGATTGTAGAAAATATTTGATTGTCGATTTTAAAGAATAAAAATCCTGTCTTCTCTAATCAGAAGTTAACAATTTGCACTAGCCAGCCGAAATTGCACCTCCACTCACGTATCCCCAAGATAATGTCACAGCTAAAACAATCTCTGTGCATCCTGTCCTGCTGACAGGTCTATCTGCCGTTTGTAGTTAAGAAACCTTCCTCTTTTTTTCCCAAAAATGATTATTGTTTAGACACTATATGACAAATCCTGATACAAAATGAGCAAATCAAAGTCGGTGCTCGGTAATGGTAAGCGACTTGCTGAGCACTGTTGTTGGAAGAACTTTGTGGAGCATTAGTATTTGTGGACCCCTTGCTGGGCAGTCATGGAGTAGGGGCTTTGCTGTGCCCTCATATTTTAATAGGGGCTCTGCCGAGCATTCATGTCCCGGTAGGTGTTCTACTGAGCATGGACGTTTTGTTAGGTGATCTGCTGAGTATTTCATGCTTTGGTAGGGGTCCTGCTGGGCACTCATGCTTTGATAGGCATCTTGCTGGTGAGCATTCATGCTTTGGTATGAACTTTACTGGGAAGTTACGCTGGTTTGGTAGGAACCCTGGTGGGAATTCATGTTCTGTCCACCAGAAGACATGAAAGCTCGATAAAGACATTGTGCAGCAGTCAAATGCTCGGAAGATCCGTGATTCTCAACATCATAACTACCATAATGGGATGTAAAAGCTTCAACCTTTGTTCCAACAACCTGCATTTTGTATAAAGAAATTTAAGAATCTTTTGCAAAAATAAAATTTATGCAATAAAATATTACAAATGATTGATACAAATGTACAGAGCAAAACAAAATACTACAAAAATCCCTTCAACTGTAAAGGTTAATTTCATCAAATGTTTCAGTTTTACTGCTTTGAAAGCACCGGAATAGAGACATTAGTCACAATGCTTTATGCTAGTTACGTATAGTAATGGCAGTGTAAATTCCTTCAGGGAAGGAATATTGCCAATGGCAAGGCCAGCTCCTTGACCAGTGTTGCAATCAACATATACCCACATGATCAAGCATGGATGATGAGTCCAAGGAAAACCATGATAGTCAAACCATGAATCAATTGAGCAACATAAATAGAAGCAGGATGTCATTGAAGAGAGACGCAGCAGGAAGCGGGTCATGTATGAGAATACTCAGATATTAGTTTTCTTTAAGCAGTGGTTACGTGTTTAGATCAAGAAGAGTTCAGGGATGAGTTTAGCTTAAAGAGACCAGGAGAAAGGCAAGACTGTGAGAGAACTCATACAACTGGGAAGTTCCAACTCAATCTGCAGTTGTAACTCTAGACTGGTGCAGAAGGCAGAAGGCAGAAGGCAGAAGGCAGTTTTATTTGCTAACTGTATCAAGGAATTTTAGTTGGTTTCCAAATGTGTCTCTTGAGAACTCTACAAAACTCGCTCTCCTCTAGATGATTTATTTGAATTCAGAGACATGTGGCATTTCTCAGATTTCACAACTCAATAATTTTATCAGTGCCATCAGTACATCATAATGATGGTAAATGGAAACATTTACTGGCATCTAAACAAATATAAAGGAGATTTGGAAAATGATGCCTTTCTTTTTATCTGTGGAAATTGTGCTAAAGAACTTATGCCTGGCTATACTATTTTAATTTTTTGAAAAATATTTGGTTTTGAGACTCCAAAGCACCAGAAGGAGGAGATGGATGGTACCATGAACTGTCTGTTTGGGAAAAGAAAAGGCCATTATATGAAGGGAGAAACAACCAATAAAAGGTCAAAAGAACGAGAATTCTGATAGAAATTGTAGGAGCTCTTAGAATGGTTTTTGTCCGCATAATGCCATAAGTGTTACTTTTTCATTAATCAGGAATTATAACTCAGCAAATTGAGTTGTGATTTCTGAATTCTCGAAACACATCGAGGCATGGACTAGTTGTCACTTGTTGATATGTCAAACAATATATATTTATGTTGATCTGGTATGCCATGTCACCAGCTAATGGAACCACTTATTAGCAGCATCATCAATCATCTAGCAGACTCTAGCAGACGATCATTGATGAACTTTACAAAAACCTGAAAGCTCATAAAACTCAATGGCACAATTTGAAATCATGGGTGATATTTTTGTGGTTGTCCCATGCTCATGATATGAACGCAAAAAAAACCAAGACTTGTATCAGAAAATAAGTCCAAATCCTCACAAATTTTTTATGCTTCTGCTAAACCACAAGGCCATGTCAAGAACATACCTCGTCAATACTTGAAACATCACACCCGCCAGATCTAATGACAGAATTCATTCCATTATGTGAGTTATTGGCCTCCAAAACATGGTTCATATTAGGCGAGTTATTAGCCTCCAAAACATGGTTTCATATTTGGGTATCTGAAATTTGGAGAATAACGAAGAACTCAATCAAATTTGGAGAATAACGAAGAACTCAATCACATTATTATTCAAATGCTAACTTGTACTAGCAAAAATAGAAACATCATCAATACCCCATAGCAGCTGGACTTGCACCTGTGTTTCGTCCACATTACACACACAAACACAGCATGTGCTGGACTTGCAGCAGAAGAAAGAAGAGTTTTGTTTAACAGTTCAAGCACCCTTTACTGTGGGATATAAATCAATTTATTGTCTTGGTTCAGACATTCCTAAATACATTATGGAACTGTGGCCTATGTTCAATCAAGATATTGTCTCAATTCAATTAAATCACTACAGAAAAACAGATTTAAAAGTACAAGTTACTGCCCAGAGTGTGGTAGAAATACAATAATTCCCAATAAGAACAATCTATAACCCTCATCACTGAATTTATCACAAAAAACTTAAACAGGTAGTCATATAGTCAGCATATAAAGTACACAAAGATAAAAAAAAGAAACAAAATTACCTCGAGAGGTTCATATCCACCAGAATTGCTAGCTCCCATCATAACAGATGGTGGGGGTCCTATTCCTGGCAAGTTGTGTGCCAGCCCAAAGCCCGGGACAGGTCCAGCACGCTCAGGTTCTGCTCCAGCATTTTCATCATGCAAAGTTCTTGCTCCGAGTCAGATGCAATATCTACCAAAACATCTTTAGCAACACCATAATTTCCAGATATCTGAGAAAACCAGTATGAAGTTTACCTCAAATAATAGCCAAGCTCCAAGGAAAAGGGGAAAAAAATCAGAGCATCATCAGTTAAAACATCAAAATCAGCAAAAGATATTGATTGTGAAGTGCTGCATTCAACCTCATTACCTGTACAAGCTCCTCATCTTCAGATGCACATTTAGGCTTTTCATTCTTGGGGTATACACGAATTTCTGCCTGCAACCTCCTCATTTCATTGATATCCTGACTTCCTTGTCCAAGAATAAAGCCAACCATGCTTGACGGAACCAGAAGTCTAGTAATGACACCCTTTTCAGAAAATTCACTAGTTTTATTCTGAGGCTGAAGAATTGCTTCAATGGTTTGTGATCTTGGATTCCACAGACCATGAAACACTTGGAGATTTGTCCTTGCACAGATTCTGATGCAATAGAGCAGGTATTTCATAAAGAGCCCTCTTTGCCACAGCTGGTTTTCCAGAGATCTGAAATTTACCTTTTGAAATTACACACCGTAGGGAGTTGCAAGAAAATTCCACCTTTTCCATAGATTAATGAAGAGGGGAAAATCCACATGCAACATTTCATAAACATGAATTTGGAATGTTACAAAAAGTAATATGCAAGGCACGCACACGCACACGCACACTGCTATGATTCCATAATAAAACATCATAACATAATTATGCAGAAATCAAGTTTGTACTCATGTCCCTGCGCACACCAGTGCAAATGATGATGCTTCTGCATCCAAATGCTCAAGAGCAGTGAGCTCACACAATCATCAAATACTTGACAACATGCAATGAGGCATGATCAGTCACCTTATGGATAGAAAAAGTTTGTTTCTTGTAATGTATATGCTGAACAAACCCTCCTAGACTTCTGTTCCGGAGTCACCTTATCCTTATAAAAAAAGTTCGCTTCTTGTAATGTGCACGCTGAACAAACCCTCCTACACTTCTGTTTCACTGCAGTTTCTTGCATGCAATAGACACACGCCATACCACCACATTCTTTCAACTTAGCAGCAGTTTAAAGGTCCAGGAAGTACTACGGCACTTTTGTATATGATATACATCAATCCAACTCAGGATAGATGTTAACTTCTAAAGCCCTCGTAATAACAACCTGTTAGATAGTCTTGCCAACTTAAAGCTCAGCGAAAGGTACCACATATACTACCCCAACCAGATACTCGTTAAGCATTAAGAAATATTACAATGTCTCCAGGGAAAAAACATGAAAATATACAACAGTAATGGAAATTGGTCAGGTTATAAAGCCTTTCAAAAAGCAACGACCACCAATCCTATCAAAGCAATCCACCATCTTAAACTCCAGAGAGGGAAAATCTTTGTCGTCAAATTCAACCAGAATGAAACCACCAAGAGCAGGATGCAATCAAACTAACAATTTAATGAATCTAAGAACTAGATGTCATTATCATTATGGCCAAGCCTATTGAACTGTTTCTTCCTACATAAAGGACAAATTTGTAGAATAAACCAGTTAAAAAGAGAAAAAGAACCAGTTCACCATATATCCACCAAAATTCTGCCAGGATTAGATATAGTATCAAAAAATAGCTTCAAAATTATCAAACAGGGATAAAAGAAATCTCCCCAACCTGCATAATGCAATGGGGGTAAGGGTGTAACCCAATCACAGAGAAAAATCATAAGAAAATATGTAGTTATTAAGTAAATAGTCAAATCATATTATAATAGAAGGCTATATGACAGGATCATGGCATAGCTCTGTCCTACTCCATTCTTAAAAGCTCCCCGTATGTAACTCTTCCTTTTCAAGGGGGAAGAGGTACCACTCATAATCTGGCTGGAGGTTGCTCAATGGAGAAAGTGAACTTCAAATTATGAATAGCGTATCTACTAATGCCAGGGAAAACCCCATCTATCTTCTATTGAAGACACGGTAAAGAATATGAAACAACTCAAACTACACATAAAATAATATAACAAAGAAAACAGGGAAAGAGGTCAAAATAGAAAAATAAATGTATAAATGCTATTAATTCCGTAGTTATGCCAGTCTTCCTGCACTAGATATAACAAGAAGGTGAGAAAGGTCTGTCCACCCACCTCTTCTGCATGTTTGGCCTCATCCTTTGCAACTGTCATGACTTAACCAGCGTACACTAAGATCTTGCAGGGGTATACTCATTTCTGCATATATCTCTCAAACTCAAACTTGAAACTACAACCTTCTTTCCAATACAAAGAACATTCAGTCAAGCAGATCACTTGAGCTCTATCGGGGAAATAATTATCACATCTTTGAGGACAGTTCATGGCGAGCGCCTATGTCAACTGCTCATGAGAAGCGTACAAACAGCCAAAGAAGACCCATCTTATTGAGAAGACCTGCATTCCACTATGCTGATTCACAAGGCAGAACTCAAGTAAGAAATCTAGAAGTGAAATCAGTAGAAAGCATAAAGATGTCAATGCCAAAAGTCTTTAGCCAAAAACACCTTAACATATCCACTTAGGTATTGAGTCAACTACACTACAATCCACTGGACGATATGGTCATATCAAAATTCAATTGGTAACTTTCAGATCATTTATGTGACTTCAATCAACCCAACAATCTTCCACATGAGGCACTCGTCTACTTTATCTAGTGATACTACTTTATTCAACTATTGGCATACACATTAAAAGAATTCCAAGAATCCTTATGGCCTTCCGGTGAAGATTTTGCTAAGTCCTTGGGTTGTTGGGCATCTCAATTAACTTTGCTCATGTAGAAAAAAGCACTGAGAATCAGCCTCTCAGAAGCCAGTGAAAGACTATTTCCATATCCTGTCTCACATAATTGACTATAAACTTCAAATAAGTGTTTGATGCCACTTCTTAAATCCATTATGCTGCAGTTACCATCAAAGGTTGAATAGGAAAAGGACATTTTGCAAACCAAGGTATTTCTTCTCAGATGTCATTTTATACTCAAAAAATTATTAGAAAGATCAGACTGCAATTGCAAGAGCTACATTAATTTTGTATCAAAAAATCACAAACTTGAGGTATAATGCAGTAAAAAAAAGTTAAAGCTGCACACTGCATTCTTACCTAAAAAGAGTAGGCTTTACATTCGTTCCTAATGATACTAAAACTGCAACTTGATATGGGTGGGCTCAGTGCATTGGAAGCCCAAAACTAATTACATGTTCTCATAATCCAGAACCAAACCACTGGCAAGTAGTCTCCAGAAGGCACAGCCAAAAACCTTAACGGGACGAAAAAAATAGGCGCTACCTAACGGGTCTTCAACTTAGCAATTATTTTTCTGTAGTGGTGATAATCAAGTGATAGAGCAGACTATACAGAATAGGACTCTAAGCCTTTTTTTTCTTGTATGCAAGATACAAATGCAAATGAGATTCCTGAATCCTCCTACTTAACAACTAGTTATCCTGGCTCACAACTACAGGAACTCATTAGGACCAAAAGCCCAAAAAACAACAGCGCTTATTGGAAAAAAGGAATAAAAGAATTAGCACACCTTCCCCTGGTGAGCAATCCACGCACAATAACAACATGCCTTCTCCAACATGCATATAACAGAGTTCTACCTTGGGAACAAACAAGAATGCAATACCATCAATCTCCAGACATGCCTTTAATGTGATCTCATGATGAAAGTCGAATCGATATTTTCTTTGAAAAGGTTCAAGAAAGATTTACAATTCTCAAGACAGGCTAATTAAAGAGAGAGTTAGCATGATTCATATTCATTCACGATCAATACTCATATGCCAAAATCTGTACTACTACATAATACCAACACACAGCTTCGGTAATTTGTCAAATGTTAACATCAATTATCATCCACTTCTAATACAAATTATAGTCGGCCAAAAAGCCTACATATTAACTATAATTCAGTTACTAGGGCAAAAGAATTGGAATAAAAGAAATAACAATGCGGTGCCAGTATCATGTCCAATAAAAACCCGATGAAGCAAAAGAGAGACCAACATCATATATTACCTGGACCAATTCATCAGTGTCCGTAGCACAGCAAGAACACGTATGTTTGCACCAGTCTCACTTCTTAATCTCTGAGTAACATCTCCCCGTTTTCCTAAAACACAACCTACCATATTATTCTGAACAAGAAGCCTTGCCGTGACAAAATTATTCTCCTTATCATCATCATCCACAATCCGGTCATGAACTTTCAAATGCGCGTCCAGCCAGCACAATGTGGCTCCAATTCCTCCTAATCGTCATTTTTTATCGGAGGTTTAATAGAAGAACTATAAAAAATAATAACTCGCTCGTCCAAACCCTGAATTGAATCAGCAACAGTAATTTTGGACTGCCTTTCTTCCCTTAAGGCTTTCAGCCTTTCACTATATTCCCGCCCTTTCCAATAACACTCCAAATCTCTTTGGACGGACACAGTATCCTATAAACAGTACCATCATCAAGATAATTTTCTGATAATTCTTCGTATTTTCCTTTCCTACAACTAATACTCACCCCTTTCCTTTTAAATTGAGTATTTACCGGTTTCTTGAAAAGTTTCCACCTATTCCCATCCATTCTTCAACAAAATTATATATATAAAAATATTAATTAGACTCAAAATTTAGAACTATAAACTCGTGATTGATCTTTTTGTTAGAAAATAAAGTAAAGAATCAAAAACTTAGGGTTTTGTAAAATGTGATAAGGAGGAGGAGAGAGGCGCATACCTAAGAGAGAGGTGTTGAGAGAGAGAGTTGAAGCAAATTGCCGCTAGCTAGAGATGGCAGCGGTGGAACTCTCAATGGAGAACCCCCTTCTTTGAGTTTATTTGTTCTTTTGTAGTTTTTTAGTGTGGTTTGGGCTAGTCCAATGACAAATCACGAGGATTTGTAAGGAGTGATTGTTTTTAATTTTTATCTTCTAACTATTTTTTCAATTGTTTTTTAAGTATTTATGATTATTTTAACTGAAATTTAAAAAAATATTTATTTTCAATTGAAAAATATTTTAAAAAAACACACTTTTATTTTTTTTAATTATATAATGGATCAATATTTTTTTAATTAAAATAATATTATTTTAATAAAAAAATAATTTAAAATAAAATGTAACTGAAAAAATAAACTACGCATAAGTATTAGAAATTCTCACAACTTCATACTTTATTTATTTAAATTGAACCTTACATACTTATTAACAATTACATTTAATTATA
>Ga0325414_1008890_pt1 | contig 10617 bp, 13 predicted proteins | sample PopdelMetagenome_8_FD_206183 | JGI IMG/M metagenome (GOLD analysis project Ga0325414, IMG submission 206183) | Populus deltoides microbial communities from Bellville, Georgia, United States - Leaf-PdKOR-R3 | ecosystem: Host-associated > Plants > Phyllosphere > Phylloplane/Leaf | place: USA...
ATATTTTCTCTCTCTGTAGCGCCGAGAATGGCAGAGGAGATGCAAGAGCAAGGCACCGAGACGGTGAAAAAAGAAATGCTCGACATCGAGTCACAAGTCAAGGAAGCTATGGTCTCTCGCGTTAGCCACTTCAAAGAACAGGCCGAGTGAGTACCCTCTCTCTCTCTAGCTCACTTGCGAAGTTAATGCAATTATAGGGCTAGGGTTTTTATTGCAGTTGGTGTAATGTAATTGTGTTTGGGATTTGATTGAGAAACGAGTGAATTATATTGTTTTGGTGAGTGAAGGATTGAGGAGAACTGTTGTTGTGACTGAATTTTAAATTGCAGCTCTTTGACGTTTGAGGGAGTGCGAAGACTGCTAGAGAAGGACTTGGGATTGGAAAAATTTGCATTGGATGTGCATAAGAGATTTGTCAAGCAGTGTTTGTTTGAGGTGTGTGTGTATGTATATATATATTTTTAATCTTCAGACTGTCTTTGGTAATTGGTAATTTTGCTTATGTTCATCCCAATATATGCCACTTATTTGAATTTTTTTTTTACTTTTGTTAAAATGTAATTATTACCATTAGTTTCTTTTGTTCCCGAGCTATTCTATGTCTTTTTACTATTAAAGAAAAGTTAGTTATGCTGTGTTGTTTGTCTGCATTGCTCAGGCGGCCCAGTAAGTTAACAACCGTGTATAAAGATAAAAACCTTTTCTGGAAATCGGGGAATCCGAAAATTTTGGTGAAGTGTTTGATGTATCGGTAATTTTATAATTGTTCATGATATTGATAGTTTTGAATTAGAGCACTGTGTGCGTGTTTTTCAATTATATTGTACTTATTTTGGATGTTTTACTGTCTAATTTGCTTATGAATGATTCTAGCAGAATGTTTAACTGTTAATCCATGTCTATCTTAGGAATTAACTTTTAACTCTTCACGTGCTGATACTGATCTCAACCATGTCGTGGACTGTTTTATTAACACTTCCAATCTTAAGAAGTAAGGGATGTAGAGAGTGCATTGAAATCATGACGTGGACTTTAGCTGTTCGTTGTTTTTGGGAATTTGAATTAGAGATGTGTGTTAATTTGACAAACTATTTTCTAGACCTGGGATTCCAAGAAACGGTTTTTGTTATTGTTGCTGCCACTGCTGGTATCATGCCCATACATGCTTTCTGATTTGCAGTACTAGTTTTGATTGTTGATAAAAGGTTTCTGAACTCTGAAATGTTCACTCATTTTTGCTGTTTGTTTCTGACTTGATACTTGTGTCTGTCCATGTTAGTGCTTAGATGGCGCTGTTGCTGACAATGCCTCTAAGGGCTCCCGGGAAACAGGGGAAAAACATGTTGGTTCTCCAAAAGAAGGCACAGAATCACCTGAAATACTAGAGTCAAAAAACAATATAAACGAACCTTCCTCTGAAGAAGAGGAAAAAATGGAAGAATGTCCTGTAACGGGCCTTTTGACAGGACAAAAAACAACAAAATCAAAGACCAAGGATACTCAAGCAAATGCAATTAAAGTTCCAAGTGACCATGCCTCCAAGGACTTTAGGGGAACGGGGGGAAAACATGTTGGTTCTCCAAAAGAAGGCACAGAGTCACCTGAAAGACTAGAGTCAAAAAACAATATAAAAGAACCTTCCTCTGAAGAAGAGGAAAAAATGGAAGACTCTCCTGTAATGGGTCTTATGACAGGAAAAAAGACAACAAAATCAAAAACCAAGGATACTCAAGCAAACGAGATTAAAGAAGTTCCAAGTGAAGGCAGCATAATGAAAGCCATGATGAAACGGGCTTCTTATATCAAAGCTAATTCTGAGTATGTTTTTGTTTCTTTCGTAATGGCTGTCAATTCCTATGGCCAGTCTGGTTCTTTTACTAACATTTATGTTTGTGTGTTGTTTCTGTGCCTATGATTTTTGGTTGAATCAATCCTTGCCCATTATTTTTCTGTGGTATGATGTGATTTATGGAAGTTTATGTCACCTTTATCCTCTCAGGGAAATTACAATGGCTGGACTTCGTCGACTATTAGAGGATGATCTTAAACTCGATAAATTTTCACTAGATCCCTGCAAGAAGTTCATTAGCAAGCAGTTAGATGAGGTGCATATTCTTGTTTAGGTGTTACCTCTTAGCTTGCAGTCATATCTCATACCAGCTAATTTTGCCATGATTATTTTTTATCAGGTATTAAAATCTTCTCGAGTTTCTGAACCTAAGAAGAAAAATCTTAAGAATAATTCTCATGGTAAAGCATCTAAAAGGGTAAGCAGTGAAGAGAGTGCAGATTCTTCAGATAAAGAGAGTGATGAAGAGGAAGAAGTAAAACCAAAGAAAAAGAAAACCGGTGCAGAACAAAAGATGCAGAACGCAGAAGGGTCGAAGAAACGGGGAAGACTTGTAAAGGAAACGAAGGTATCTGCCAAGAAGCGGATCAAGCCCTCGGAAACAGTGTCGGAGGACAATAATGACATGGAAGACAGCGGAAATGTTTCGGAAGACAACGATTCTCCATCATCTGCAGAAAAACCACTCAAGGTCTCGCTCCCCACACCCACTCACCTCCTGCAAGAAAAAAAAACAAAGAAAAGGACCTTTGTTTAAATCGTAAAATATGGTTTAAGTAAAATATGTTTTGAACTTGTAGAAAAAGGAAGCTTCTACTCCAGCATATGGGAAACGTGTGGAGCATCTGAAATCAGTCATTAAATCCTGTGGGATGAGGTATTTCTTTTACTTGCCATTTAGACCTAAATCAGAGCGTTGTCAGGCTTGACATTCTAACATTTGCTATTTCTTTTGTAGTGTGCCTCCTGTGATTTATAAGAAGGTGAAGCAAGTGGCTGAGAACAAGCGAGAGGCTCAGCTAATAAAGGAGCTTGAAGACATACTTTCTAGAGAAGGACTGTCATCAAATCCATCTGAAAAAGGTGATTTTATTATTGAAACTCTAGCTATATGAACTTGAATAACAAAAATGCTACTCTATGAACCTAATATTGTTTACTAAAAAAAATTATTTCCAAGTTCTTGTTTTATTGATCACAAGACAGTACTTAACATAAATGCAAGTTATACCTGCTAACATGAATTAATCTAATATGGTTAACTTTTTAATTATTGTATCCCCAGAGATCAAAGAAGTTAGAAAGAGAAAGGAAAGGGCAAAAGAACTTGAGGGCATTGACTTGAGCAACATTGTGACAACTTCACGTAGAAGGTCTGCAACCAGTTTTGTAGCTCCAAAGCCAAAAGTACTAGTTGAAAGTGAGAGTGATGACACTGATGATACAGAGGAGGATGATGAAGATGGTGAGGACAACAATGAAGATGATGGAGATGACAATGGGGGTGTTGACAGCCCAAGTGAAGAGGCTGATGAGGGTAAGTGATCATATAGACAAGATTGGGTCCTTTGTTAGTGGGTGACACTTTGAGGGAAATGTGGACCTGTGACTAGTGGCCCTTTTGCAATTTTCCGTGGAAAGTGTTGCCTTGGATGTGGTCCTAGCACCATGAATTGCAGCACATGTGTTTTGCTAAGAATTATATCAGCATGTTACTTTGATTCTGATATCTAGTCCGGTCGTGTTTTGGATCTATTTGACTAGTTCTGACAGGCTGAATTTAGGTCTCCCGTGAGAGAATTTTGTTACTCAATTTCATAGATGCGGGGGTCAGCCTTCATTTGGCACAGCATACCCTGTAATAATAGACCTCTAAAGTGACTGGACTAGAATCTCTTTGAAACCAGAACAATGTCAGCTAAACTGAGGTGCCTCAATACCTTCTCAAATCAAAGCCTACTACAATGTGTGTAAGGTAGTTGGAATAGATCACTGGTTGAAATAGCTGGGAGAATTATATTGGTTGCATGCCATGAGCTTCAATATCATTTCATTTTTATAATTCTCTCTTTTGCTTATGCAGAGCAAGATGATGGCAGCGACTGAATCCGGTGCAAGCTGACTTGACATGGATGACCGAAGCTTAAACAATTAGAGTAAATGGGTGTATTAGAAGCCTAAGCCATTAGATTATGTGGGTGTGTTATGTGTACTATACTCAAATTTAATTCGTCTTGACTTTTTCTGGGTGTAGGAGTAGTTAGCTTTGATGGGAAATTTGCTTGCGGTTTTGCCTATTAGGATATGTTTATCGCAGCAGCTTTAGTGACTTGGGGAGGGTTCTTCTCTGGAAAACTTAGCCTGAATTATAAGCTCAGATTCTTGTATATCGATGTAGGCTTATTTCTGCTACCAAAGATTTCCGATCGAAAACATCACAGAATTTGACGGCCCCCGGCTTTGGCTCCGAGTTGAGCTAAATTTGTTTTTAATCAACATTCCATGAATCAAATCATGCGTGAGTCCGTGCATTTCTGGTTCCATCCAGCACTATGCTGGAAACATTCCAAGGGATCATTGTTCGGGCGATGTGATCTTTACAGCAATTGTTTTGGGATGATTGGAACTAATTATATTATACAGGCTGTCCATCTTAGGGCAACTCCGAGGGCTCTCGACCAGGCTTGTCTCTCTTCCAAAGATTTTGAGATCGGCAACAATTTGATTGTTCATGACAAAAGGATGAAACTCAAAACTCTACCCACGAGAAATGGCTCTAAAACTCAATTCATTTAAATAATCGAGTCCCATAGATGTTTCTGGCCACAAAAAATGATTGCTCCAATTTGAGGAATACATGGATCTTTAACCATCTTAACGGCAAAAATCCAAGGACGGCATGGTATTTTTATGCCTGTTGTTCATAACTTCATATTTATTACCATCTTTTCTCTGGGAAAGTTGGCTACAAATAACCGCGCTGATTCAATTAACAAGTAAATCTTGAAGCCTGTTATCCAGGGCATCAGGAATCTGCCAGCCCTGTCTCTGGACGAATGCGCCTCACGTTATTTGCAAGATCAATTACATGCTTGTCTTTACATCCTAGGTGAAAAAGGGATTGAAATGATTTTTCCTTCGCAGTAATAACTAACAAATAAAAAAGAACCAGAATACTGGAACTAACTAGTAGAAGTTAAAATGTTACCAATTTGAAGAAGAGCCGATTCAAGGTGGAAGAGGTAGTCTCTGTTGGGTCCTGAGGGGCCTTCAGCATAAAAAATCTGTCTGCAAAAGGGCAGAATTTGAGAATTACTTGCAACTGAGCTTTAGATCCAATGAGAGAACTCAAGCACCACAGCCCAGTTCAGCAACTACCAGTAGAGTAGAATTGACTAACCAGAATCAACTTTTTAGGCCACAGTAATTTAATATAAGATTTTTAATAATTTCTCCGGGCTTTTGACTATTCAAATACATGATATGGGATCATAGCATTTTCTCTGAGATTTTGATCATGAGTCGGATGTGCTTGTATATACACAGGAAGGATTCAAGATTTTGTGAAATGACATGAGGATTTGATCAAAGCAAAAATGAAGCACCTTTTAGAACAGAAATGCAAAGATTGAAGATGCTTACTTGGCTATCTCTTCGAGAGGTGCAGGCCCCAAATAGTTTTGATTATGTCTCTTGTCTGGAGATCCTATATATCTGAAATAAGAAATTGTTAAATAGAACTGGTTAAATCCCAATGTGACGAGTGCGAAAAAGATAACAGTTAGTGATGGTTTTTGCCACTTACACCATTACTCCTGAAACTGCTGGTGTTGTAGCAGCAGGATCCTGAAAATAGATTTCAGAACATGCCTTTACAGCTGTAGGGCTGATGAAAATAGAATAAAACTGGCACCTAGAGTTAGAACTTACAGTGAAAAAATCAAGATACGCCTTCTCATCATACTGTTTCTCTCTTACTTCTAAATACTGTATGCCACAATGAGAAAAAGAAAAACTCTCTGTTAAGATATATTAAGCAGGAGCCTAAGAAAAAGGGTTGAGATAAATAAGCTCTGAAACAACAGCTTGAAGTGAAAAAAACTATACAGATGAGACACGTTAAAGCACTTTCCAGCATCGTTGGAGGGTGAGAACTGTGCAATTTGCAATTGATGGATTCAATTATTCAGGTATCAATTCCAAAATACAGATGCACCATCCATGATCCCTCTCCACCCCAATCTGAATACAAGGAAAAAAAAAAAAAAAAAAAAAAAAGAAGTCCCCATAGGGCCTTAACAGTGCCACCACTGTGATATCACGGTGTATCAGTTTAGTTGATCCCAAGCTAGTGCACGATGTGAAAGAAAAAAAGACTCTGTTCAATAGCTGAAATGTCCAAGAGTACAAGTGTACAGGGACAATAGAATAAAAGGTCTCCTACGAACAAAAGAATCAGAACAGCAATTCAAGAAATTGAGTAGAAAAACCATACCGTCAGAGCTACTTCTTGATCTTCTTTCTTGGAAATCTTATATGCAACTCCCCACTATGACCTCGCAGGATAAAAACAAAAAGAACCCTCATATCATTTGATGATTTTTTTTAATCCACAACAAAAAAAGAAACATAATTGACAACAAAATGTTAAATGGCAATGGGCAAACTCAACTCTCACTGGTTTATTAATAAGAGAATCAGCAATTTCGTTTATCTTATTGCGTAGCTAGCCTTTGAAAGCAAATAGAATTGCAAAACCACTAAGAAAATGTTGAAAAAACTCACACAGACTTCCCCATCAGCAGGTTCTAAAGTCACAGTCCTTCCTGGATACTCTGGTGTGCCTCTATGGTCAGTGCTGCCTATTACCAGAACAAAAAACACCCAACAATACATTTCACTAACAAATACTCCCTCCAATATATTTGTATTTACGAGTAAGAGAAAGAAACCTTGGTAAAATACACGGCGATATCCTTTGATGAAACCAACGACACGATCATCGTAGTTAAAGCCTGCTTTCCATATTAGAGACCCATATCCAAATACCCACATCGCCATTTTTTCCCTTTTCGTTCTGCCTCTCTCTAACTTCCTCTCTCTAGAACATACAGCAAAAAGGGAGATCGAGAGAGAAATTCGCGAAGCAAAATGATCCAATTGTTGAGCAACTAGAGCAAATGGGATGAGGGCTGTTTGGTGGATATCGGATCCAATAAAATCTTGCGTCTGAGGATAAATTGCATCCATTTTACTGGATGGGCTTAATTGGCCCAAAATATTTTAAAAAACAAACAACACTTCTATACTTCTCAACATCTTTTTAACCTGTCTTGAACGGGCTTCTTGTTTGATGACCAGGAGCTTTTGTGGGAGGGGAGGGATCTTGTCTGAAAGTCATTTCCTTGTACTTTGTTCTTGGACGACTAGGTTCTAATGCTCTTATTCTTAACGACCAATAAAAACTTGGCTACAAAGCTTTCAAGAGGTATTTGCTCTCACCTGGCCACATGGTTGATACTCATCCCATAATAAAAAGAACTTATACGGTATAAGATTCAGATTCTCGAGTGATAACGTGAGAGGTCATAATCTCTCTCTTGCCATATATGTTTATCTTCCAAGCAATCTTTACCATGTTCATACATTTTATACACATCCAAGTCACTGAGAACTCGATTCTTTTCTAATATCATATTGTTAGCTTAGCGTATGCAATTCAAGCAAGCTGGCTAGATATAGATTCTTGATGTTTCCTTTCCAGATATCTTGAAAGACTGCACCGAGAGTATATCCGAAGTGTCATAGCAGTTGTTTATTAAAATATTTTTATTTAAAAATACATTATATAATCTATAACCACGTTAACATCTCAACATACATGGACTAAAGAGTGATACATATTAATTTCGGATAGAGTTTCTTCCACTGGCAAAGGGGAGAGGGGAGAGATAGAGTGTGTGTGAGTGTGGTATCTCTTATAGTGGTCCTAGTGAACATAAATCTTTTGAAGAATCTTCAAGATTTGGGTGGAATCTTCGACATTCCATCGTCAGGTCCTTGGATGCTATTTGCAAAATTGATTGATGATGATAGCTTAGTATTACTATCTTTGATAGGCAATTCTTGGGTTCCAGTTTTCTCATTTGTCATTTGCAATTTCGATGAGTTTATCCTCTCCTTGCTTTTGCCCCACACCACTGTGTAAAGCCCCCAAACTATCAGAACGGCTCCAATTATACTGCAATGCAATAGATGCCAACAAACAAATATATATACACATTAATACAAATAATGTTGAAATCCTTGAGGTCATAGAAACATAGAGTATCACATTCACAAAAGAAAAAGATGATTATTAACTTAAATTACGTAAAAATACTGCACTTAATTTTTTTTTTTTAAAAAGACAATTACATGTATACCTTCCAAGGTGGATTTGCTCCGCTAGAACAATGGATCCAAGAGCTGCAGTGGTGATCATGCAAAGAGGGCTAAAAGAAGTTACAAAGACAGGGCCTCGTTTCCTTATTACCACACCTTGCACATAATATGCAATTCCAGAACAAACCACTCCCTATTTACATGATTGAAGGTGTAACCAAAAAAAATAAAAAATTTGTTAAAAAACTATCCAACACTCACCTGAAACAATGAATTAAGAAAAACATATGTACTCACAGAGTAAGCAGCAGCAAGAAGCCGAGAGTCAAAGCCTATTTTCCAGGCACCCATGTCACGTTCCATAACAAGGGACACTGCTGCACCTTCCACTACGCCCATCACGCATATCAATGCTGTGAGAGAAAGCTCTGCTGGGTATTTCTTCAAAGTAAATGACTGAACCAAAATCGACACATTTCAACAAATCTTAGTATTAATTTATGTACTCAAAGCCTTCTATACCCTCCTGTAAGAAACTATATCTGAGCAGTAAAGAGAAGTTAATACTCACTTGCAATATGAAGAAACCTGCCCAGGCACAGCAACTACCTAGAAGCATTAGTGTTCCTGTAAGCCGATGCTGATTACCGGATTCATTGCTTGTTCCATGGTGAGCTGCTCCATGTGATCTTATAAAATCGATGACCGGACCTTTGTACAAGGTCATAACCATTGCTCCTGTAACCGTGATAACAGTTCCGATGGCCTTGGCTGCGCTATGTAGCTTCTTAAAGTTTACTGTCTCCATTCTATTTATAATATAGCATAGCATATTTAAACAAAACAAATTTGTTTAGCTTAGCTCTTCCATTAATTTGCTCCTTGTGAATTTTATTCAATTATGCTTGAGCATGCATTATAATCTTTCCCATCGTGCATGCTAGCACGTACTATCCTTTTGTGATTTATAATTCAAACATGGATCATGCTAATTAAATTGATTATAATGCTTTTTAGAGTCACATAATTAACTTGTTTTTAAAATATGCGAAATCAAAAGGAGTAGTACTACAAATCATGCTATTTTTTTTTTTGGTTAATGTGGGTGTTCGGGTTAGCTTGCGCGCACCTCGACTAATCCTACGAGCCCTAAAGTTAACGACCATGTAAGCCTCCAATGACCATCATATTAGCAACCACAAGGCTCGAACCTAAGATCAGAAGAGGAGCAAACCTCTTAGTCCCAAATTCTTATCACTGAACTACCTATTAAATGATTAAATTATAATATTTATTTGCCCGTGTATCATGAATACATGTGGTAATTTTTGTTTCACACAACAAATTTTGCAACATACACTTTTAATATTCATGATTGCCCTCCGGGGTTATAGCTAGCACTGATTATTTTTGCAGTACAAAAATGTTCTTCTTTGAATAAAAATTTTAAATATTTTTAGATTATTTTAATGTATTGATATTAAAAATAAAATTTAAAAAATAAAATAAAATATTATTTTAATATATTTTTAAATAAAAAAATACGTTAAAACACAGCTGATAACACTATATATACACGTACATGAGGAGGTAGCGATTTAAAACTTCAATTCACCTGAAACAAAGTGCCATCAGAAAGGTTATAGCTGGGAGGGCATTTGTTGTAGCAGATGAAAATGTAGCTGAGGTGTACTTCATCCCCAAATAATACAAATTCTGATCAAGCACTGGCCTGGTAATTAATTTCCAGTAAAATAATATATAGTTAAACATACATATGATATAGGTTACATTAATTATGAAGTATAAACACAAGGATCCAGGGAGCTTTTAGGCGCATTACTCAAGAAAACCAAGCACCATTATCCTTAGGAAAATCGAGAGTGTCAACTTTGGCCTTATTTTCCTGCCAAAAAGAGAAGGAAATATGTAAATAACAATCAGAGTTGAGCAAAATTAAAGTGAGAAAATTGGAAATGTGATTCGGATGCGAATTGGCTTGTGGGAGAAATTAAGAGACCTTTCAAGAACAAAGGCAAAAGGTGCAATAACAAGCGTAGCAACTACGTGACGGTACACTGCTAGTATGTAATGACTCATGCCATGTTTCAGAGAAACCATGGTGATGATGTACATTCCAGCATATCCAAATTGAAGGGAGACCATAGCCAGGTAATGTTTAACTTTCTTGAGCCCTAGGCACAGCTTCTCACATGGGGTTTGGTCTCGCATCTGATCTCTATGTATCTTCCTAACTCGATCCCTCTATATCCCTTAATCACTCAATACTTCTCTATACAAAGACTGAAACAAGGAATGGCCTTCTTTATATATAGTCAAGAAAAGCTAAAGCAACGCGATGCCAATATTCGTCCTCTACGCTT
>Ga0325414_1008892_pt1 | contig 10615 bp, 5 predicted proteins | sample PopdelMetagenome_8_FD_206183 | JGI IMG/M metagenome (GOLD analysis project Ga0325414, IMG submission 206183) | Populus deltoides microbial communities from Bellville, Georgia, United States - Leaf-PdKOR-R3 | ecosystem: Host-associated > Plants > Phyllosphere > Phylloplane/Leaf | place: USA...
CTCTGTTTCAAAACCCAGGATCTCCTTCCACGTATCCCAGATTAAAATATACATATCTGTTAGTTCAAACATCTAAAAAGGGCTATGTATTTCAAAGATTGATGATAAGATAATTGCAAGCTTCGTATTCCATAATATATTACAGTGTTAGAGGAACATGCCCAACGCACTTGAGCATTTGCTACTATGACTCTGTGAGACCAGAGGATAAGCCTTGCATTTCTAGGAATCAGAAAGACAAGCAGTTTGCTAAAGACAATTAGTCGACCATCGTTCCTGATAAATCCAACTCCAATATAGTAGGAGGCCTGCTACCATGCATGACATTCTCTATAAAAAAAATCATATAAGAAGTGATAACATATGGTTATTGACTGCATAAACCATTAAGAGAGAGAGCATTTACAGGGTGATTTTAAGTTGGATGAGGAAATGGTAGTAGCAGCAGTCGTGGGTGGATAGAATGAGAAATGGTGGAGGTAAGTATATAGAGAGGAATAAAAAGAGTGAGTGAGTAGTTGTTTAAATATGGCTTAGAGGAAAAGAAGAGCGAGAGAAAAATGTGAGTCGTTGTTTTTACCTTCCGTGTATTTTCACCTTCCACACGGGCGGGGTTTTTACATTTCTCTTCTTCCTACATACTACTCTTTTCCTACTAACGTACTGCTATCTTAATCTTTGATTCTTTGTTCTTACCAACCTTCTCTATTTATTTATTTGTTATTTTCATTTCCAATTTATACCATCTCTTTTTTTTATCTAAAATATTCATAAAATCTAAGAGTCGATCCCTCTTGATCAGAAATACACTATCTAATACATAGGGTGTACATTTATTAGTGATTGATAAATATATTTGTTGAATCATTATTGCCAAGAGCCAAATGTGTCTACGGAGCAACCCACCCACCTGCCAATTACCTTGCAAGAAAGACGGGTTTGTGTCGGTTTGGATCCTTGTCGGGGATCGTATGAATGTTTGATAAGTTGCCAAGCTGTTTTGCTTTTCAGACAAAAAACTGTTGACCGTTATCAAACACCAACAACTCAACCAAACTATCAGCATCATCCAATGCCTCTGAGTAGCTGTTGTGTTGTACAAGTTCAGATGTTTACGTCCCATCCGCATCAAAATGCTCCAGTGAGAAACATTTCCACTGCTCCGAGTCCCTTTGATGCCACCAAAATATTAGGTGGAACACGTTGCAATCTCGCATTGCAAAGGTTTTAGGTGTTGACGAATCACAAAACAGTTGAGTGCAATAGGATATCGTGTCACGAAGAGGAAACCAACCACCAGTCAAAGGAGAGCTAGAGCTTGAAAGTGCTCCACCATAATCGAGATCACTACGAGAAGCACCATTTTCCAAGCACATGATCTTCAAAAGCTTGGTCGAGCATCAATTTCAAAAGCGTAAGAAGGTACATAATCATTTGACAATGCCAATATAAGGCACTAAAAAGTTTCCATTATAACATCGAATAAGCACAAAATTCAAGGAGAAAATAGCCACCTTAGCAAAACACATGATCTTCAAAACTTGAAAGGGTAACAACAGTAAATGCAGAATGAGCTGCCAGAGCAATAGGTCCAAGAAAGAGATCTAGCATAAACTCTACTTTAACAAATTCTATTCAGCAAATTGACCAACCAAAATTTTATAAACAGGTTAGGCCTGGATGCCTTGTATGTTGTCTTGAGCTTCCTCATTAGGAGTCTAACCTTCTTGAACATCAATGGAAACTTGATTTTGGACTTGTGGAACTGCTTGGTGCTCTCTCTCTTGCAAAGCTTAGCGGGGATGGTAGCGATCTTAATGATCTGGATGCAAGGAAACCTAACCCTGTGGCGAGATGCCATCTCAGTATACATCTGCTCAACAACACCATTCAGAGTAGTGTCCCTGTATTCCTTGTACATGTTGTGATAACCTGTTCTGCTCTGGTATTGCAACCATATTCCAAAGTTCTTGATTATGATAGGATTCTTCTAAAAAACCTACAATCAGAAATTCATAATATAAAAATGCTTGTAACAAAAATGCACAACCCAAAAGCAGAAAAGCATGTGATTCTTGTTCTTCTACGATAAAACTCAATTAGAAGCACCACAAATGTTGCTAATATTTCCTTTCAAGGATCGGTCTAAATATAGCATTAGAATTCTAATAGGCAAAAAGTACTGAAAATGATTATCAACAGAAACTTAATTCCTGTGAGTGGAATTAACCAGCTAATTATGATTTTTCCTCAATTAAAGAGCAAAAGCACTTAAGCAGAAGGCCATTACAAACACAAGTCAAAATGATTCTTTCTTATATTCTTTCCAAGGTTCTACATCTTTTGTTCCAACATTTAGGTTCTAACATGAAATACAAGCAGACAAGTAGATGAAGAAACAAAATAGATATTACATGCCTATTCCATGAACCCACTGTGAATCCACGTATCATTGAGTTGGTGGGATTAGTCTACGCATTTTTGCATGTTGGTGGGATATTCACCAACGCCTAAAAATATAGGTGTTTAAGGTAAGGGGCATGTGAAAGATTTGGCCACTGAATTTTATTCTAAGAAAGAAATTTTGTAATTTAAAGAGTTGAAAGCTTAATTTAATTAACAGATGCTCAATTATGAGCTTTGCCAATCTATTATCACTAAAAATTTCTTTAATCTTTTTTAAAACAGATCCATTAAGGCAACCTTATTATAATTCATCGGTAAAGGAGTCAGGATAGTTCTAAGGAGTTAAACCTCAAATTGCATCACATTAGCCTAAAGTGCCCAAGATATAGCATTTTCTTTTAGAGGGCTGAGGACATAACATTTTATCTCATTTTGAAATTTTCTACTCTTGTCTAGCTTTTAAGTCTAATTCCACTGTTATCTTTTACAGTCAAGGAACTTTTTCTGAACAAATAGAAGGATTTTCCCAGAAAATAACAGTGTAAGATGAAGAGCAATAAGAGAACATATAGTAGGATGAAGAGAAAGCAAAGAGCCAGAAGCCCTCAAATACCATTAGTCATAACTAATAAATTGAACTAATACCAAATATTAGATATATAATTGCATTAAGACAGTAGCAGCAAGACCGAGACAAGCTCCCAGATTATATAATTAATTCAGTTGCAAAAACAAATTTATAACAAGTAAAATGGGATACAAAAACAAATTTATAACGAGGAAAATGGGATACCAACTAAGAACACATATACTAAATATAGTGGAGCAGAACTACTATGACAAATCCAAAAAAGGTCAATATTTCATTCTAATCATAAGCATATACTAAATATAATTCTCTTTAACAACAAAAAATGTTATTGACAAACAAAGAATGAGAACAACCATCACTTTTCACCACAATCCTTTTATGTTTAAAGCAAGAAAGTGATGGCAACTCAAAAAACGCAAGTCGACATACTTCATAACAACCAAAATAATACAATAAGAAAATAAAAATAATCCTTCAATGACCAAACCAGCTCTCATCTTACTCGTAAGACAATATCAACAGATGCTCTACAAAGCATGTCAGATCACACATACCTCATTGATGGCAAAAATTTGTCCATTGCTTTTCTTGACCTTCTTAAGCTTCCTCAAGAAGTACCTAAAACATGTCAATCATCATATCATAAGAGAATGGGCGAGCGCGCACAAACATATATATATATATATATATATATATATATATATATAAGAATCAAAAACCAGCAAAAGATAGATTATTGAGTAAGTGAAGTGATGATACATACCAGAACTTTGATTTTGAACGGACCTCGTTAGTGGCCCAAAGTTTCATGCAGTAGATCTTGGGATGCTCGTCATTCTCAGTTGGAAGTGCTCTCCCGACCACTTGGTACTGGTGAAACTGTTTCCAACACAATCACGAAAAGAATTAAAAATCATGTCATTTAGATCCAGGAAAAGTAGAAGATTGAGCAAGTCTAAGGATGTTGCTGTTACATACCCTGAAGACAGCCATTTTGTGATGTGCTTGAAAGAGAAGCGGTCGGGTTCCTCAAACGTTCCCTCTTTTCTCTCTGTGTCTTGGTTTTAGAGAAGTATTATAAGTGAGGGTTTAAAACCCTAGTTTCCTTGCCGCGGTTTGGGTGAGCTCTGAGCCCTGAACTGTTCTCAACTTAGCCAGCCCTATATTTCTTCATCAAGTCTTGTCTGCATATTGAACTCGGCCTAAGAACACTTATTAGTCCACTTGCATTTCAAGAGACCCAGCTCCAGGTCTCATTGGGCCAATATGAGCCCAACTCAATGCAAGCGGAGAATATCATACAACTAGCCCATCTAACATAAGCCAGTCTTATATTTGGTATCCGTTCTCTTAAAATTTTCTAAATTAAAAGAAAAAAACTAAGGGTAAGGGTATGTTTGGAAACGTATTTGAAATGGTATTTTTAAAAACTTGAATATTTTTTTAATTTTAAAAGTATTATTTTGTATTTTTTTATTGTTTTGATGGGCTAATGTAAAAAATAATTTTAAAAAAATAAAAAATATATATTATTTTAATACATTTTCGAGTAAAAAACATTTTGAAAAGCAAATGCTATCATAATCCTAAACATCTTCTAAATTCTTTAAGGATATTGTTGTTGATCAGGATACAAAATATTATTCGTTGTAATAGCATAATTATAAATTTGCCTTGGAAAAAAAGACACTGTACTAGGCGTTTGAGGTAAAGTAAAACAGTAAAACTTGTGTCGGTTTGGATCCTTTCCGGAGATCATATGCATGTTGACAAGTTGCCAAACTGTCTAGCTTTTCAGTCAAAAAGTTGTTGACCATTATCAAAGTACCAACTCTAACTAACTAAACTTTTAGCATCATCCAGTGTCTTAGGGTAGTAGCTGTGCAGTTTAGAGGTTTACGTCCTATTGCTTCAAAATGCTAAAATGAGAAACATTTCCAGTGCTCTGCGCCCCATTGCTTACAACAAAATATTAGATGGAACACATTGCTATCTCTTATTGTAAAGGTTAGGTGTTGACGGATCACAAAACAGTTGAATACGATAGGATAATGTCACAATACTGAAAACAAGCGTCGGTCAAAAGAAAACTAGAGCTTGAAAGTGCTCCACCATAATCGAGATCACTACGAGAAGCACCATTTTCCAAGCACATGATCTTCAAAAGTTTGATAGAGCATCAATTTCAAAAGCGTAAGAAGTTCCATAATCATTTGACAGTGCCAATATAAAGCCCCAAAAAGTCTCCATTATAACATCAAATAAGCACAAAATTCAAAAAGAAAACAGACAGCAAATTACATAATCTTCAAAACTTGAAAGGTTAACAACGGTAAATGCAGAATGAGTTGCCGGAGGAATAGATTCATGAAAGAGATCTACCTCTAATAAACTCTACTTTAATAAATTCTATTCAGCAAACTGACCAACCAAATTACATAAACAGGTTGGGCTTGGATGCCTTATATGTTGTCTTGAGCTTCCTCGTTGGGGGTCTACCCTTCTTGAACACCAATAAGAACTTGATTTTGGAATTATGGAACTGTTTGGTACTTTCTCGCTTGCAAAGCTTCGCGGGGATGTAGCAGTCTTAATAATCTGAATGCATGGAAACCTAACCCTGTGGCGAGATGCCATCTCAGTGTACATCTGCTCAACAGCACCATTCAGAGTAATGTCCCTGTATTCCTTGTACATGTTGTGATAACATGTTCTGCTCTGGTATTGCAACCATATTCCAAAATTCTTGATCTTGGTAGGATTCTTCTAAAAAATCTACAATAGAAAATTAATTATATAAAAGTTCTTGGAATAAAAATGCACACCAAAAAGGCAGAAATTCTTGCGATTCTCGTTCCTCCACAAAACAACTCATTTTAAAAGTACAACAAATGTTGCTAACATTTCCCTTTAAGATGGGTCTAAATCTAGAACAAGATTTCTAATACCAAAAAACTACCAAGATAGATTATCAATAGAAACTCATTTCTTGTGAGATATCTTAAACAGCTAATTGTGTGACCTTCCCTTGATTAAAGGGAAACTTTGCTCAAAGTGCATCAAGAAAAAAAGCTATAGAATGTTCTCCATGCTAGCATTCAAAATCTAAATTATCCAGAGGTGTTTACACAAAAAGCCATTACTAACATCGGTCAAAATAAATTTTCTGCGCTATCCTTTCAAAAGTTTCACTCTCAAGAGAGTAAAATTTAGTTCCAACATTTAGGTGTTAGGGTTCTAACACCTTAATACTTGAGCTGAGGAAACAAAATAGAAATTGCAGCTCTATTCCATGCAACAGGCCTGAATCCACACATAATGGAGTTGGTGGGATCAATCAACATATTTTTGCAAGTTGGTGGGCCATGCATCAACACATAAAAAGGTAGGTGTAAGCTAAGGAGCACGTGGATAGATTTGGCCACTAAATTTTATTCTATGGGAAGTAATTTTGAAATTTAAAGATTTGATAACTTAATTTTTTTAATTAATAGAAGCTCAATTATGAGCTTAGGCAATCTATAGTTACTAAAATTACTTTAATCTTTTTTAAAACTAAATATATTTCTTCATAAGTTAAACATTTTCACTGGTGTGACCTTATCAAGGAGTTGAACCTCAAATTTCATCACATTAGCCTAAATCGCCCAGGACATAGCATTTCACCCCTCCTTTTAACTCCAATTCAGTTTCAGATTAAAACCCTCATTTCAGAGGGCTAAGGACACATCATTTCATCTCGTTTTGGAATTTTCTCTCTTGTCTTGCTTTTAAGGCTAATTCCCTGTTTATCTTTTCAATACAAGGAATATTTTCTGAACAAATAGAACAATTTTTCCAAGAAACAACAGTGTAATATGGAGAGCAAGAAGAAAACATACAGTAGGATAGAGAGAGCAAGGAGCCAAAAGACCTCAAATACCATTAGTCATAAATAATAAATTGAACTATCCAAGATGCCCATATGATAGTCATACATAATAATTTCACAAAATATAAGATAAACAGCTGCATTAAGACAGTAGCAGACAGAGTGCAAGACCGAGACAACATTCCAAATTATATCATTAAAAGAGTCAGATAAAAAATAAACTTATAACAAGGAAAATAGGATACCATCCAAAAGCACATATAGTGAAGCAGAACTACCATGCCACAAAATCCAAAAAAGGTCAATGTTTCATTATATTCATAAGCATATATTGAATATAATTCTCTTCAACAGACAATGAACGAGAACAAACATCAGTTTTCACCAAAATCCCTCTACATTTCCAACAAGAAACTGATGGCAACTCAAAACCACAAATCCACATACTTCATAACTCTGTGTTTTACAACCACGACAATTAAGAGACAAAACAAGCAACACCACTATATTTCATTTACCAAAACTTCACCAAAACCATGCAATAAAACAATTAAAAAAAATCCTCAATGCCCAAATTAGCTCTCTCTTAATAAAAAGGCAACATCAAAAGACACGCATGTGAGATCACACATACCTCATTGATTGCAAGAATTTGTCCATTGCTTTTCTTGACCTTCTTAAGCTTCCTCGAGAAGTACCTAAAACATATCAACCATCATAGCATGAGAGAATCATCCATCATAAAAAAACAATACACGCACGCATATATAAGATTCAAAAACCAGTAGTAGATAGATTAATGAGGAGGTTAAGTGACATCACTGACCAGAACTTTGATTTTGAACGGCCCTCGTTAGTGGCCCAAAGTTTCATATGGTAGATCTTGGGATGCTCGTAGTTCGCAGTTGGAAGTTCTCTCCCGACCACTTGGTACTGGTGAAACTGTTTCCAACAAAAACACGAAAAAAAAATTAAACATCTTGTCAATTAGATCCGTGAAAATTAGCAGCTTAAGGAAGTATGAGGATGTTGTTGTAACATACCCTGAAGCCAACCATTCTGTGATGTGCTATGAAGACAAGCGGTCGGGTTCCTCAAACGTTCCCTCTTCTCTCTGTGTCAAGGTTTTGGAGAAATATTATAAGATCCTAGTTTCCTTGCCGCGGTTTGAGTGGGCTATAAGCCCTGAAATGCTCTTAGCATGGCCCAGCTCTATATTTCCTCATGAAGTCTTGTCTGCATATTTAACTCGGCCTAATAACTTATTGATCCATTTACATTTCAACAGTCCCAACATGAGATCTCGTTAGGCCAGAAGCGGCCCAATTCAATGCAAAGCGGAGAATATCATACAGTCGGCCCATCTAACATGAGCCAGTCGTATATTTGGTATCCGTTCTCTTGAAATTTTCTGAATATCATCCCTCTTCTTTTTCTTTTAGTCATCCCTCTTATATTTTTCCTTTTAAATCATTCATGTATTTGTGAATCGTTAAAAATATGGTCTTCCATCCATCTTTACGATCTTCACGGTTAGTGATTGAAATGTTCATAAATGCCCAGTATTAACGAGCATTGAAATTTTAAAAATAAAAATAAAAAAAATTATTTTGTAACCAAAAAATAAAAAATAGAATAAATATAAAAACTTCATAATGATTTTAATTTGAATCGGTTTTGATATTGATTTGACTAAACTAAGTGACTCGACATGTTAATTTGCAATTTAATTGACCTTATCAAGCCAATCGGGTACAAACCAAGTATTTAAAAAAAAAACCCAAAACAATGTTATTTTAGATAAAAAAAAATAATAAATTTAAATTGACCTAGTGACTTAATGATTTGTAGTTCTTTCAGTTTAGATGATTCGTCGTTTACAACCAAAAATCAATTGTTAGAGGGTTACTAAAAAGTTATGGGCAACCCTAAAAACTCATTTTCAACTATTTTAACTCAAAAAACACTTTAAAATACAATCCAATAATCTAATTGAACCCTTTTTGGCCGTCATATAACTAAAGAATCAATCAAAAAACAAAAAACTCAACTCGAAATTCAAAAAAAAATTAGATCAAATTTAGTTTCTTATGCAATTTTAAAGTGAAAAAACACCTAAGTTAAATCCCTCTCATAGAATCAAATGGAAATTATGGATAACAAAATCGATATTTTTTGTTGTTAGATTGGTTTCAATTGTTAACTTTTTCTCTCAATCACTAAAATTTAATGACTCATTTTCTATTATCTCAAACTAAATATTGAAAAACAAGAAAAACAAAGTTTTAGAGCAAAATTGATTCCTTAAAATCTAAATGGACCGTGATTATCACTTAAAAAATAGGAGGATCAAAGCTATAATTTTATAATTGCCACCCATCTCTTTGTTCTTTTCACTTTAATTCTCTAGCTTTGAATCATGTCATTTCTTAATAAATTTAGCGTAAATTGGTTGTCATAAAAAGATAGGATTAAAAAAATACAGGGATGAAATAAATGATAATGTGTTAATGGTGTCCAAGTCAAGCTTTCATCTGTTTAAATACAAAGCATTCAATACTTAATACTTCTATTTTACTATAATATTAATGTTTTTTAGAAAATAAATTAGCATATTTAACATTAAAAACTATTATAATTTCTTAACACAATGAATGATTGGTACACTAGTAGCATACTTTACTACTGTTAGAGCCTCTTTAACAGTAAATTTCATCGTAGAGAAGATTAAAAAAAAGGAGAGAATTTCATTGTAGAAAATACCATCTTGTTTTATCATTTTTTTTCAATTAATGTTAGTGTTAGTAAAAAACAAAACTCCCTTCAAAATTTATTTTCATTTAAAAAGAAGAATTTTCTACCTGTTTGTTTTGAACTTTGTAAAAATGAATTCAATTTCAAATATAATTTGAATTCAACTAATAATTTATTATAACTTTTATGTTTTGAATACAATATTAAATCATATAATTGAATTCAATAATATTATTTAAAATACATGTATAATTGAATTGAATTAACAATCTTTAATATTTTGCTATTAGATCATAATTACATGGTACATCTTCTCCTTAAATAATTTGTTTATAAACAAAATATTATGTCGAGCTCCCTCATGCTGTGGCCTTCGGCCTTCAACATGGAGTTTTTTTCAAGTTATGCCCTAGCTTATATTCAACATAACTAAAAGGTTATTTGTTTATATTTTGTATTGTAGAGGATGTGTTTAACCATCTACTCTCTCTCTTTATTTATGATTTTTTTCTTCTTTTAGTAAAGAAAAAAAAAGACATCAAGAAATAAATAAATAAAATATAGAAAAATAAAAGAAAATGACTCAACTTGCAATTATCCAATTTAATTATCAAACAAAATAAAGAGTAGTACTTTGAAACCCATCGAACCATGATCTAACCAATTATCATGCTCTGAGCAACAAGAAGCACCCACTATTCTTCATTTTTTTCATAGAGAAAAATTACTTTCAAAAAATACAAGAGTAGTTATCTATTTTATACAATGCAAATAGGTATATGTAAAATCACATTATTATGTAGGAAAAGAGAGCACAGATACACAATTTTAAAAGTTTTTGTTGAAGAAAAGAAAGATGATATTTTTTGAATAATATTTCCAATGTTATTTTTAAAATGATTTTATTTGTAAATCATAGGTATCCCCTCTTTATTTTTTGTTTGTTTTTCATGGTTTGAATTCTATTTGAAATTTAAATCAATACCTTTAAA